>JGI24796J26693_1001359_pt1 | contig 12946 bp, 10 predicted proteins | sample PinacodermFT_FD_26693 | JGI IMG/M metagenome (IMG submission 26693)
GTTCCTGGGAAGCCTGGTCCTCCGGGTGCAGGAAGATCATTGGGAAGACCAGCAAGGCGGTTATGGTGAGGATGACAGCGATGGCGGCCGTCGAGTGCCGGGTCAATAAAGCGGCGGCGCGGTCTGCGAGGTCAGTATGCTCTTGAGGTGGGTTCACGACTGGTTCAGGAGGAGGAAATGAACCGTGATGACGGATGCGTCGGACGTTCCTGGCGAGAAGAAATGTCGGTGCGTATGCTTGAAGGCCGGCCATCCCTCACCCTGAAGGAATGGGCCGAAAAAGAGGACGCCTGCATTGATGCAGGGTTGGATGTAGCCATGTTGTCCACCACTTCACCAATTATAACCGTGCGCACTTGGCAGTTGATATACATCGGTATGCCGGGCACCTTGGGGACAATCAACGGTAAGAAGCCTCGAGAGCCTCGGAAATCCCTTGCGCCCTCTCTGCCCAGACTACATAATCCCCGCTAACCTGCAGTGAAATCCTGATCCGGGCGAAATCTCTTCCTGTGGAAGGAGGTGGATATGCTGGACAAGCTGATAAGTGGAGGTACTGTCGTAACCCCCGGAGGAACCGGGCAATGGGATGTGGGCATCCAGGGCGAGAAAATTGTAGCCGTCGCCCTGCCTGGCATTCTAGCCAGGGAAGGCGCCACAGTCATCGAGGCCGACGGCAAGATAGTGGTCCCCGGAGGCATTGAACCCCACGCCCATGCTGCAGCCAACGTGCAGCCCGGGGCAAGGCAACTGGTGGCCGACACCCCCAACGCCGGCCCGCTGGACCACTCCCTCGGAGCCATCTGGGGCGGCACCACAACGGTAATGGACTTTGCTCCGGTGCCCAACGAAGGCGACCTGCCCGCCGGCATCCATGACTTCATCTCGCTCTGGCAGGGCAATGCCTACACTGACTATTCGACTCACTGTATTTATTCCAGCGGCAGCACTCCCGATGCCATCTCCCGCTATGGCGAACTGGTCAATGCCGGGTTCCCCAGCATAAAGGTATTCACCACGGACATCCGGCCGCCTGAAGGGCGGGTCCACAGCCTGACGCCCATCGGCAAGATTGACACGGGCCGCCTTGCTGACGTGATGACCCAGATATCCCGGCACGGCGGTGTCCTGGCTGTCCACGGCGAAGACGACGAACTGGTGATGTACAACTACCTGCTGGCCCAGCAGCGCGACCAGTGGGACTGGTACCACGTCCACGAAATTCACTCCAAGCTGGTGGAAGACCTGGCCTTCCAGCACGTCATCCGTCTGGCCCAGCGTACCGAGGCCGGCCTCTACTTTGTGCACGTTACCGCCAGGGATGGTCTGGACGCCATTTCCGAGGCTCGGGCTGACGGCCACCCGGTGTACGGCGAGGTGCTGACCCTTGCCCTGTCTTTCAACTCCGACAACTACCGGGAAGACGATGGTATGAAATACCACACCTACCCATCCCTCAAGTACGAGGATGACCGCCAGCACCTGTGGGACGGCCTGATGCGGCGTGACCTGTCCTTCACCGCGACGGACAGCAGCTTTACCACTTACCTGGACAAAATCGCCGGGCGCAACGTGGTGGATGTCCGTGGCGGTAACATTGGCATCGAGATACGGATGGGCGTCAACTACACTGAAGCGGTGGTCAGGCGGGGCATGTCCCTGGAGCACTTCGCCAACGTCACGTCCACCAACGCGGCCAAATTGCTGGGCCTCTACCCCCGAAAGGGCGCCATTGCTGCCGGCAGCGACGCCGACATCACCATTATTGACCCTTCCATCAAAAAGAGCCTGAGCATGGCGGACCTTCACCTGCGGGACTACAGTCCCTGGGACGGCTGGGAAATTGAGGGCTGGCCCACAACGGTTATGCTGCGGGGCAAGGTGATGGTGGACAACGGGCAGTTGCTGGGAACCCCCAACGACGGCCAGTTGATCTCAAGGAAGATTGATCAGTCGGTGCTGAACCGGCCGGCCTTCTGACTTCTGACCGCTCCGTCCTTTCTTGATGGCGAGGGGTCCGGAAACTGGTGCATGCGGTTAGTTGGCAGGCTTTGTCCGACCTCCAGGGTCGTCAATGGAGCCGCGGCCAGGGCGATTTCGCGGCCCTCCCCATTCCGGAATGGGGCGGGCCGCATTCCGCCACTGAGGATTCGGCCAACTCCGCCGGCCCCTTGTATTTGCATACGCCTGTCCGAGTAGCTAGAATCTATCCGGGGAATTCTCTTAATGCTAGTGGCAAACGACATCACCAAGGCCTACTCGGACCGGACTCTCTTCAGTGGCCTCACCTTGAACATAGGGGCGGGCGAACGAATTGCCCTGGTAGGCCCCAACGGTTCCGGCAAGACCACCCTCATGGATATCCTGGCTGGTGAGACAGCCCCGGATACGGGCAACATCATCAGGCAGCGCAGCATATCTGTCGGCTACCTGAAGCAGGAAGCGGCCGCCTTCAACGGCAAGTCCCTTCTCCAGGAAGTTCTCGACGCCGGCGTGGAAGCCAGGATCATTTCCGGAGACATTGCTGCCGTCCACGAAGAACTCTCCGCAGAAGCAGACCCTGACCGTCAGGAAGAGTTGCTCCTGCGCCTCGGCGCCCTGGACGCGGCCCTGGAAGCTGCCGGCGGTGAGGATCGGGATTACCAGGCCAAGGCCATCCTGTCGGGACTGGGATTCAAGCAGAGTGACTTCCAGCGGTCCATCGCAGAGTTCAGCGGGGGCTGGGCCATGCGCGCCGCACTGGCGAGAATCCTGTTCCGGAATCCGGACCTGCTGCTGCTGGACGAGCCCACCAACCATTTGGACCTGGAAGCCAACCTGTGGTTCGAAAGGTACCTGGCCGGCTTCCGAGGGGGCGTGCTGATAACGTCCCACGACCGCGCTTTCCTCAATACCGTTGCCAACCGCGTACTGGCCATCGAAACGGACGGGGTTGCCCTTCACAAGGGCAACTATGACGACTACCTCGTGGCCCGCGAGCGTTACCTGGAGATTCTGCAGGCCACCGCCAACCGGCAGGAAAGAGAAATGCAGCGGCAAATGCGGTTCGTCGAGCGATTCCGCTACAAGGCCACCAAGGCCAGGCAGGTGCAAAGTCGCCTGAGGCAGATGGAAAAGGTCGAAATCATCGAATTGCCCCGCTCCACCAGGAAGGTCCACTATTCGCTCCCCGCTCCGCCCCGCAGCGGCTCCGAAGTAATTTCCCTTAACAACATCACCAAGCGATATGGCGAGAACACCGTTTATCGGGGCCTGAATCTGACAATTTCCCGGGGAGACCGCATTGCCCTGGTCGGCCCTAACGGCGCCGGCAAAACGACAATGCTGAAAATGCTGGCCGGAGTCCTGCCCTTCGACGGTGGCGAGCGGAGGCTGGGCCACAACGTGACGTCGTCCTACTACGCCCAGCACGTTCTCGACCTCCTGACTCCAACCAACACCGTTCTTGGCGAACTGATGCAGTCGGCCCCGTCTGAGTCGGAGCAAAACCTGCGAACCCTGCTGGGCGGCTTTCTGTTTGCCGGAGATGACGTCCAGAAGCCCATTTCCGTACTTTCTGGAGGCGAGAAAGCGCGGGTCGCGCTGGCCAAGCTGCTGCTGCAACCCAGCAACCTGCTGTTGATGGACGAGCCCACCAACCATCTGGACATCGCATCCAGGGAGATACTTGCCGACGCGCTGGGCGATTACCAGGGCACGCTTTGCCTGATAACCCACGACCGGACGCTGATTCGACAGATAGCCAACAAGATAGTGGAAATTGTGGATGGTCGGCCCACGGTTTTCCCGGGCGACTATGACGCATACCTGTATGAAAAGGAAAGGAGCGAAAGCAGGAATGGCGCCGCTCCGGCAACAGTTAAGGTAGCCAGCTCTGCTCCGCCAGGAGGAACGGTCAAGAGACGTTCCGGACGGCCCCTGACGGAATCTGAAGTTGAACGCCGCCGCCTCAATCGCGAGGCCCGCCGCCTGTCCCAGCGCATTGATGAGGTGACCGCCTCGCTGGCTGAAAGGGAGTCCGGCATCGCCCGGATGGAGGCCATGTTTGCCGACCCCGACCAGTTCAGCGATGCTGAAGCTATTTCCGACACTGCCGAGCAATACCGCATGTTGAAAGAAGAGGAACAGTTCTTCCTGGAAGAATGGGAGACGCTGTCACTGGAAGCGGAGTCCATTGACGAACAATTGGCGTCCCTGGAAGAAACGGCCGTATCGGTTTAGGCTGCAGTATATTGAAATGGTTAGTATATTGGACGCCCTGTCCCAGGGCCCTCGAGTGAAGGAAAAAGGGCAGCCTGGACAAGGGGCAACGCCCCCGACAGTTTTACCCTATAGTTCAGGATTAGCCTCTAGATTATTCGTCCAACAATTACCCCAACAAGTTCGCGGAGGGATGGCAGAGTGGACGATTGCGCCGGTCTTGAAAACCGGTATACCTCCGGGTATCGTGGGTTCGAATCCCACTCCCTCCGCCACAATCTCAATACCCCTGATCTCAAAACTCCCATTTTCTGCCTGTCTTATATTTATAACTCCCCACTTGTTGTCCCTCTTAGTATCAGATGGTGCTGTGCCGTGCCCTACGAGCTGCAGAAGTACGTCAGGCTTGGTCTTGCCTGATGACATCCTACACTCTTCCAATCCCTTTCTGGATTCTCAGCATGTATCTTTCGGCAGTCTATTGCGATCCGAAAATTCGGACGGCGGTTGAATCAACCCTATACCTTAATTCCTAAAAGACAGGTTTGGGCAGTCGGCAGTAAAGGAGCACACCTGGCTGCACCTGGAACCCGACCTAATTTCTGGCCAGCCGCCAGGCTAACCCCGAATTGCTGCGGACAGCATTGAAGCTGGCCACCGGCGCCGGCAAGACCACGGTAATGGCGATGATCATTGCCTGGCAGACTATCAACGCAGTACGGCGTCGCAACAGCCGGCGGTTCACCAACGGTTTCCTGGTGGTCACCCCCGGGCTGACCATTCGGGACCGGCTTCGGGTCCTCCAGCCCAACGATCCGGACAGCTACTACCAGAGTCGGGAACTCGTGCCCATTGATATGATGGGGTACCTGGGAAAGGCCCGTATCGTCATTGCCAACTACCACCACCCTCCGAGGCGCTCTACTAGCCAAAGGTGGGGCACCGGCGCCCCGTACTAGGCAGGAAATTGACTGGACTACCTCCCCGTTGTACGATACCTCGCATGGCAGAGTCAGCCGCGCAACGAGGCCCCCTTGGCCTCCTGGTTCCCACTGAGGGCATCCCTGAGGAGGTTCTTCGCAAGGTGGAGAACGCCCCTCGCAAGAAGCTCATCAGCGACTCCTATCCCTATCCCACCAGGCTATCGCGGTCCAAGTACGAGCGCCAGAAGGTCGAATTGCAGGCCGAGCTGGTGAAGATGCAGAGGTGGGTACAGGAGACCGGGGAGCGTGTGGTTCTGCTGTTCGAGGGGCGGGACGCCGCCGGCAAGGGCGGCACGATAAAGCGCTTCATGGAACACCTGAATCCGCGCGGTACCAGGCTGGTAGCGCTGCCTACCCCGTCCGAGAGAGAGCGCGGGCAGTGGTACTTCCAGCGTTACGTGCAGCACCTGCCGACCAGGGGGGAGATCGTATTCTTCGACCGCTCCTGGTACAACCGGGCGGTGATCGAGCCAGTGATGGGCTTCTGCACACCGGCCGAGACGGATCGCTTCCTTCGCGACGCCGTTCTGTTCGAGGAGATGCTGATTGACGAAGGGCTGCGGCTGTACAAGTTCTGGCTCTCGGTGGGCCGGGAGGAACAGCTCAGGCGCGTGATGTCTCGCGCAGGCGATGACCTCAAGCAGTGGAAACTGAGTGACGTTGATATCAGGTCGTTGCCTCTGTGGGACAATTACACAGAGGCGCGGAATCGGATGTTCGCGGCCACCGATACGAAGGTCTCGCCCTGGGTCGTCGTGAAGTCAGACGACAAGAGGCGTGCCCGACTAAACTCCATGCGCTACCTGCTGCGCAGCTTAGAGTACGACCCAGAGGTCGCGGAGCGTGTTTCAATGACTGACCCGAAGCTGATCGGGCCCGCGAAGAGCGTATTCGCCGAGGGAGAAGTCTGGTAGTTACCTGAGGCTCCTTTGTGCTGTCTTCCCAGTTCGATGGTTTGAGTCCTCACTTCCCGTTTTCAGTCTTGGTATATTCTCTCGCCTCCCCCTGAGAACCTCTCCGGGCGTCACGTTCCCCGATGCCTCTTGATGGCGTGCATCTGTAGCTTTCACACCACAACGGTATTGCCAGAGACACCATTGACTTCATCGTTCTAGAAGGTTTGGAGACGTTGTACCAGGAAGTTGTTAGTGCAACGGTGGATGGGACCACTATCTCTATGCCGAGCCCTATGACCCCCAGAGGCCGGTGGTCCGCTTTGACAAGAGTTCCATGTCTGGTCTGTCCAGTGTTACTGCCTCGGAAGGTTCAGCAACTTGACGATTAGGAGAGGAAGAGTTCGGGTCTGGTCAGAGACCCTGGTACCACTGGCGGTACTCGACGTACACCGATTGCTGTAAGGGTTCATCTGGCGGCCCCGCCATCGCAGCAGTCAGAGTTTGCCTGGTCCCGTTGGAGACGACGCCACCAGCCTGGTGTTTGGCACTGCTGATACCTGCGTCGCCTCCGAGATTTTAGGCAATGGCTGCTATTGGTGCATTAGTCTGCCGCGCCAGGTACGGCCCCCTTCGCCAGCGCTCCTCGACTGGCCAGGGCTTCCCGCATCAAGCTCCGTTCCTCCATTTCCCGCTGTGGGGAGAACCGTACGAGGAAGGCCAGGGGAGCGACAGCCACCACCACAATGCCGATGAGCATCAGCGCGTCTCCGAAGGTAAGACTCTCCATCCGGAACAGGAAGCCCGCCGCCACCGCTCCGGCGTTGCCGCCGGCGCCCACGATGCCCGCCACCGAACCCAGGGCCTTGCGGTTAATGAAGGGCACCACCGAGAAGGTTGCTCCCTCGGACATCTGGACGAATAGGCTGAAGATGATCATGGCCCCCACCGCCAGGAACAGGGTCGCCATCTGAGAGAACAAGATCAGGGCCGCTCCCTCCATAAGCAATACGGCGCCCAGGAACATCACCCGCCCCCTGAGTCCGAACTTGATGCCAAACTTGTCGCCGAAATATCCGCCCAGGGTCCTGGCGAAGATGTTCATCATGCCGAACAGGCCGGCGATCAGTCCGGCGGTGGCCAGGTTCAGTTCAAACCGGTCGTAGTAGTACAGGGCCGCCACGTTGTTGATGGTCAGTTCCACGCCGAAACAGGCGCCGTAGATGACGAACAGCGCCCAGACCCGGTAGTCCCTGGCCGCATCCATGAATGAGCCGCTGACCGATGGCGACGGAGCCATCTTTCCGGCCGCGCGCAGGTCCCGGTAATTGCCTTCCGGCGAGTCCTGGGTCAGGAAGTAGTAGGCGATGCCAACGAGGAACAGACCGACGCCAGGGACTGCCATCGCCACGCGCCAGCCCAAGGCCTCGTTGACGCCCAGCATGAGTACCAGGGTCAGCACGAGGGGCATGACTATCTGGGTGACGCCGCCGCCCAAATTCCCCCAGCCGGCGGTGGTCGCGTTGGCCGTGCCCACCACGTTGGGGGCGAACATTACTGATGTGTGGTACTGGGTAATTACAAAGCCTGCTCCGATGACGCCGATAGCCAGGCGGAACAGCAGGAAGGTCTCGTAGTTCTGGGCCATGCCAATGCACATCACCGGTATGGAGCCCAGCACCAGCAATCCCGAGTAGGCCAGGCGGGGCCCGATCCGGTCGCACAGCCAGCCGATGAGCAGCCGGGCCAGGATGGTAATGGCCACTGAAGCGATGATGGTGTTGCCGATCTGCGTCTTGGTCAGTCCCAGGTCGTCGCGCACCAGCGCCATCATGGGGGCAATGCCGAACCAGCCGAAAAATGCCAGGAAGAAGGCGAACCAGGTCAGGTGGAAGGTCCGCATGTGGGGCTTGGCAAGACTGAAAAGTCGAATGCGTGTGGCCTTGTTCGAAGGTGGTGGTAATAGAATTTCGGTATCTTTTACTTCCATGACTCTGGTCCTCCTTTTTACTAATCAGTTCAGCTATACAGTCAGCGCGACGGGAGTCGGCTTGAGAGATTCCAGTACCCTCTCCAGGGTTTCGGGCAACTCATTGCAGGGGACGTTTTCCAGCGTCTTCACGGCAGACTCGCCATCGGTTATGACACCGGCCGACTCGGCCACCTTGCCTCCCAGGAAAATGTCCACCGCCTCCACCACTTCTCCATCGATCCGGGCCTTTTTGCCCAGCAGGCCGATGTCCGCCACCGTGTGGTTGCCGCAGGCGTTTGGGCAGCCCGACCAGTTGATGGACAGGGCCGGCAGGTTGCTGTCCACCTTCTGCTCCAAGTGTTGCGACGTCTTCAGGGCCAGGGCCTTGGTGTCCACCAGGGCGAAGTGGCAGTAATCAATGCCGGTGCAGCTGACCAGGCCACGCATCACCGGCGACGGGTCGGGCCGGAACTCCGCCAGCAACGGTTCCAGTTCCAGGGCAGGCAGCAGTTCGGTGGGAACGTTGGGGATGATCAGGTTCTGTTCGGCCGTCAGGCGGATTTCCCCGTTGCCGTAGGCATCCGCCAGGCGGGCGGCTTCCAGCATCTGTCCGGCGGTAATCCGGCCCACGGGAACCACCAGGCCCACGTAGTTAAGGCCCGCTTCCTTTTGGCGGTGGATGCCGATGTGGTCGAACTTGGCCTCGCTGCCCACCGGGTTCCCCCTGGTTAGCAGGGGATGCCCCACCCGCAGTTCCAGTTCAGTCCGGAACCTGTCCGCGCCCCATTCCTCCACCAGGAAGGCCATACGGCACTTGTTGCGGGCCTCCCGGGGCCCGTGGTCGCGGAACAGCAGGGTAATTTCGCTGCAAAGCTCCGCGGCGTCGCGGGGAAGCACAAACACGTCCAGGTCCGTGGCGGGACGGAAACCTCCGGAGCCCTGCTTGCCGCCCACGGCCACGTTGAAACCGCTGACTTCCTGACCCGAGATGATTCTGACGGCCGGGATCAGGGCAATATCCTGGGTGACGGCGTGGGTGCAGTTGTCCAGGCAGCCGGTGATGGTGACGTTGAACTTGCGGGGCAGGTTGGTGAATTCGCGGTTGCCCACGAAGGTGTCGTTGTACTCCCGTACCACCTCGGAGGCGTCGAACAATTCATTGGGGGTAAGGCCCGCCACCGGGCAGCCCACTATGCCGCGAATGTTGTCCATTCCCGTTTGCAGGGATACCAGGCCCACAGCTTCCAGCCGGTCCCAGATGTCCTGAACCTCATCAATTTGGAACCACCTGATCTGGATCTGCTGGCGGGTTGTTAGGTCGGCGAAGTCCTTGCCGAAGTCGCTACTGATGCCGGCGATGGCGCGGAACTGGGCCGAATTGCTGATGCCATTGGGCATACGCAGCCGCATCATGAAGTTGCCCGGTGTCTGGCGCCGGAAGAACACCCCCAGCCACTTGAGACGCTCTCTGTCCCCGTCGCTGATGGTCTCCCAGCCGTCTTTGGCGTAGCGGGGCAGGTCATCCTTAACGTCTGTCCCCGTCGCTGATGGTCTCCCAGCCGTCTTTGGCGTAGCGGGGCAGGTCATCCTTAACGTCCAACCCGTTCTTCTCTTCCTTGTAGGCCTCAATCTTGTTCACGATGCTTCTCCTTGCTGGTCCTTATCCCGCCACCAGTTCGGGGTGGCGCGTGGGTCCCTGGCCTGTAGCCCGCTCATGGCGAAATCGTCTAACTTCTCCCGACCGCCACGTTTTCCGGTGTCCTGGCAGGCGCCTCATCCGCAATTGCGGGAAACGCCACTTTCTTGCCGCCGATCACGCTGATGACGGTGGCGGCCTGGGACGCCGCCTGGTTAGCTTCAAAGGTGACTATTGCTTTGACCTGGGGTTTGCAGGCTCCGCACCCGGTGCCGGCCCTGGTGGCCTTGCACACGGCCTCCAAGGTGCCATTGCCGTCCTGGCAGGCCTGGATGATCCGGCCCTTGGTTACACCGTTGCAGTTGCAGACCTGGGCGGTTTCCGGCAGGTCGGCAACGTCTATCTGCGCCGCGCCGCCAGTGCCGGGGAACAGCAGGCTTGCCCGGTTATCGGGCAGCAGTTCGCTGCGGTCAAAGGCCTGCAGCACGCCGGGTGTGGTCAGCCCATCGCCCAGCAGAATGGCCCCGGCCAGGCGGCCGTTGCGGATAATGAGCTTCTTGTAAACACCCCGCGCCGGCTCGCTGTAGTGGACCTGTTCGTCCTCGTCGGTCTGCAAGTCCTTGTCTCCCATGACCGCCAGGTCAACGCCAAGAACCTTGAGCTTGGTGGAGACCCTGACGCCCCGGAAGGATGCCTCGGGATTCTCGCCGGACAGTTGCTCCGCCAAAATGCGGGCCTGCTCCCAAAGCGGAGCCACCAGCCCGAACAGCTTGCCCCGGTGCTGGGCGCACTCGCCGATGGCGTAAACGTTGCGGTCGTTCCGGCAGGACAGGTCGTCCTGGACGACTATGCCGTGCTGCACGTGGAGCCCGGACTGCTTGGCCAGGTCGATGTTGGGCCTGACACCGGCCGCCACGACGATCATGTCGCACTCCAGTTCCTCGCCGTCCTTGAATTTCAGGCCGCCGACTGGTGCGCCGGCGAAGGGTGGCGTGATGGACTCGGCCAGCTTGTCCAGGTGGATATTCAGCCCCAGGCCTTCCAGCGTCTGCTTGAGCATGGCGCCGGCCGGGGCGTCAAGCTGGCTGTTCATCAGGTAATCGCCCAGGTGGGCTATGTGGACCTCCAGTCCCCGCTCCAGCAGGCCCCGGGCTGCTTCCAGCCCTAACAGACCACCGCCTACGACCACCACCCGGCGGGCCGACGCTGCATGGTCAATCATGGCCTGGCAGTCCTCCAGCGTGCGGAAAGAGAACACCCCATCCCGCATGAAGCCGTCTTCGTCGTACATGTTGCCGATGGGCGGAAGGAATGGCGTGCTGCCCGTGGCGATTACCAGCTTGTCGTAGGATTCCGAAATGCCCCCGGCGGCATAGACCGACGCGCCCATCCGGTCGATCCACCCGGCCTTTACGCCGGAGTAGAGCTTTATTCCCTGTTCCTCGTACCAGGACAGTTCGTTGATCAGGGTGTCCTCGGGCTTGTGGCACCCGGCCAGGACGCTGGACAGCAGGATTCGGTTGTAGTTGCCGTGGGGCTCCTCGCCGAACATAACGATGTCGTACATTTCGGCCCCGCCCCGGGCCACCAATTCCTCGACGAACCTGGCGCCGGCCATGCCGTTGCCGATTACTACCAGGCGTTCCTTCTTCAACATCTCCATTCCTTGCCGGGGTCGCATGCGTTGTATGTTTCGAGGGTTTCCGCTCGGGGTGACGCTCTGCCGCCCTGCCGACGGGCTTTAGTCCTTGACGATTCTCACGGCGCAGACCTTGAACTCGGGCATCCGGCTGGTTGGGTCCAGGGCCGGGTTGGTCAGCAGGTTTGCCGACTGCTCGTTGGGCCAGTGGAAAGGGGCAAATACCGTGTCGGGGCGGATGTTCTCTGTGACCAGCGCCCGTACCCTTGCCGCGCCGCGCCGGGTCTCCAGGGTCAACATATCGCCATCGGCCAGGCCGTACCTTTCCGCCGTGGTGGGGTTTATTTCCGCCAGCGGTTCGGAGGCCATGTCCTCCAATTCCCCGATTCTCCGGGTCTGGGTGCCGGACTGGTACTGGGCCAGGACCCGTCCCGTGGTCAGGTACAGGGGAAAGTCCTCGTCCGGTTCCTCCGCTGGGGAACGGTGTAGTACGGGGTGGAACCTTGCCCTGCCGCTGGGTGTGGGGAAGGACTCGGCGAACAGCCGGGGCGTACCGGGGTGATCCACTGAGGGGCAGGGCCAGAAAACTCCCTGGCCGGCTTCGATCTTCTCGTAGGTGATGCCTGAGTAGTCGGCCGCGCCACCGGCGCTGGCGGCGCGTAGCTCGTCGAATACCGCCTCCGGGCTGGCGTAGGTGAACCACCGCTCTCGTCCCAGCCGTGCCGCCAGTTGTTCCAGCAATTCCAGGTCGGTCAGGACGCCCTCCGGCGGTGCAAAGGCCCGGCGGCGGCGGATTACCCGGCCTTCCAGGTTGGTAATGGTGCCTTCTTCCTCGGCCCACTGTGCCGACGGGAGCACTACGTCGGCCAGCAGCGCCGTCTCCGACAGGAAAAAATCGGACACTACCAGGAAGTCCAGGGACTCAAGGCGTTCCCTGATGTTGTTGCCGTGGGGCGCTGACACCACTACGTTGGAGCCCAGCACCAGCAGGGAGCGGATTCCCCCCTCCGGACCCAGCGAGTCGAGCAGTTCGTAGGCCGACTTGCCGGGCCCCGGTAACTCTTCCTCCGGAAAGTCCCAAACGGCGGCGACGTGCTGGCGGGCAGCAGGGTCGGCAATCAGGCGGTAGCCAGGGAGTTGGTCGGCCTTTTGGCCGTGTTCCCGGCCGCCCTGGCCGTTTCCCTGTCCCGTCAGGCAACCGAAACCCGAATTGGGACGGCCCACCTTGCCCAGGGCCAGGGCCAGGTTGATGAATGACAGGACATTGGTTACGCCCTGGGCCTGCTGCTCGGCGCCCCGGCCCGTGAGAATCATGGCGGTGTTGGCCCGGCCCAGCAGGCGGGCCGTCTGCAGTAGTTCTGCTTCGGGAATGCCGGTGATTCGCTCCACCCGCTCGGGCCAGTAAGTGGCGGCGATCTGGCGCACCCGTTCAAAGCCCTCGGTGCGTTCCTGGATGTAGTCGTGGTCAATGAGATCGTCGCGGATGAGCAGGTGCAGCAGTCCGTTGGCCAGGACAGCGTCTGTGCCGGGTGTCAGGCGCAGGTGCAGGTCTGCCGCTGCCGCCGTGGCAGTGCGGCGGGGGTCGGATACCACCAGGACCCCGCCGTTGGCCCGCTGGGCCTC
>JGI24796J26693_1001366_pt1 | contig 12861 bp, 10 predicted proteins | sample PinacodermFT_FD_26693 | JGI IMG/M metagenome (IMG submission 26693)
TGGCGCGATGCTTGGGACTACAAGCTCTGGGCAAGATCGTAACAGACAGTAACGCTCAACTCAAATCTACCTTGACGGGTGTGCCGAGTTCAGCGGATTGCCACGCAGCTTCGGTCAATTGGATGACGCGTAAACCGTTTTCAACACCGATCGGGTTCTCTGTCCGTTCACCACGGATAAGCTCAATGAAGGCGACATCTTTGTTGCCGGATTCTGGCATTTCAGACGTATCAACAGCCTCTGACTGACCATCGCGTTCTTGGCGATAGAGTGTCCCCTCGCGGAGATGGAGAGCACCTTCCTCTAACCAGACGGAAAAAGCTTCTCGCACCCCACCATAGGCATGCCCGACAATGCTGATATTGCACAAGGCACCGGTATCAAACTTAATTGACATCGCAGTGAGAACATCTACTTCAATGTCCAAGTTATCAATCATCGCGAAGACGGTGTCGGGGCTCGCTTCCAACACCCAGAGGAGAATATCAATGAGATGGCTCCCTGAGTCGTTGAGTTGCCCACCCCCACCGAGGAAGGGGTCCTGCCGCCATTTGCCCTGCTGATTCCGATACCAATTTTGTGATTGATGTGCGGAGACAAAGTTAACGCGTCCGAGTTCACCACTCTGAACGACTTGGCGACAGTATTGATAGGTAGGGCTTAAATGCCGTTGGTAACCTATCATCAGGTGCAAACCGGTCTCTTCTACCTTCGCTATCACCTGTTTGGCATGATCCACCGTGCAGACCATCGGTTTCTCGGTATGGACGTGGCAGCCTCTATCAAGTGCATCCATGATATGCTGGAAATGGAGACCGTGCGGTGAACTAATGACGACGGCATCCGGTTTGACGGCATCTAACATCTCAACGTGGTCGGTGTAAGTGGGAAGCGACTCGTCCAAACCGACAGTCTCTTTGAATGCCTCAAGCGACGCTTCACTTGGATCGGCAAGCGCGACAATCTCTACACCTTCGACACTTGAGACACTGCGTCCGTGCCCACGTGCGTTGCCACCACATCCGATGAATGCAAAGTTTAATTTCTGTTTTGACATACCTGCTCCTGTTTCGTTGTCTGTTAATCTGACCCTTGTTGTTCTAACCACGCGATAACTCTTTCGCAGTGCGGAGCATATCGGACTCTCCATGGAAAATAGAATATCACGAAATGTGTTTTACGTGCAAGAGAAGAAATTAGAGGAAAGGAATTAGAGTTCTCGTTCTGTTGCTGTCGAGTGTTCAACAAATGAACGCTATTGCACAAATTATGGCGAATTATGGCGAAAATATGCGAAAATCGCTAATTTTAATACAAAATTGCGTCTGGCATGCAATTTGCAAAGAAGTAAAACACAGGTTGCAGATAGCACCAGTCACCTGAAAGACTCATAGTAGCGTAAAATTCACAGGAGGACACTACCATGCAAAAATCGCTCTATCTTATTCTCATCATAAACCTAAGTCTATCATTGAGTTGGATTCTGGACGTGCAGGCGGACGGGGAAAAAGAATGTGACATGAAAGTTGCGGAAGTGGAGGAAGTCACAGTAACAGCAACGCGCGCTGAGAAAGAGCCTTTCAAAACGCCTAACGCTATTACTGTCCTTAACCTAAAACAGTTGGAACGGAGCAACGCTGAGCACGCGTCNAACCTACTGCGTGATGCCGTCGGCGTTAGCGCACAACAGACAACAGTNGGACAAGGCTCGCCATTACTCCGAGGCTTAACTGGGTATCAGACGTTGATACAGGTCGACTGGGTTCGCCTGAATAATTCCACATTTCGTTCGGGACCCAATCAGTACACGGCAACCATCGGACCAGAGATGTTAGATCGCGCAGAGGTATTACTCGGCTCAAGCTCGATGTTATATGGAAGCGGTGCTATGGGTGGTGTCGTGAGTTTCTTTACGAAAGCAGTCCCGTTGAATCCAGTGCAGCAAACCTGGGATATCCACCCACGACTCTTTGCTCGTTACACGACAGCCACACAGGAACGACTCGGTAGGTTAGAAGTAACAGGAAATAAAGGGCGATTTGGATTCATTGCTGGCGGGGGGACACGATTTTATGGAGATATGAATCCTGGAAGTGGTTACGATCTCCACTACAAAAACCGGAAGTTTGAAATCGTGAACGAAATGCCAAGCGGCGTGAAACTCTATGACTATGATGAGATCAATAAGTTGTCAAAAGATAATATCCCCGATAGATGGCTCATTGACAACGAAGGTCCGCTGGGCTGGAAAGCCTACGATGCCGATGCCAAGATTGCGTATCAACTCAGCGACACCAGCACTCTCAACGTTGCCTACCAGATGTGGAAGCAGCCGCAAACTCCGCGGTATGATAAAATCGCACCACAGGAGTTTGACGAATTCTTTTTTGAGCCGCAAAATCGTGATCTTGTTTATGCCAATTATTTAGTAACCCCAACAGAGGGAAGCATTGACACGTTCCGTCTGACAGCCTCCTATCACCGCCAAAAAGAGGGACGAAATGAGGTGGCCCTTGACTCGACGTCTCGACGACAGCGATACGACACGGTTAACACCATCGGATTAAGCGCACAAGCGGTTAGCTCAATTCTTCCAGGGCAACGCTTGGTCGGTGGCGGTGAATTCTACTTGGACATGATTCAGAGTCGTACTGTCAAAACTGATCTTAAGACGGGCACAGAAGATATTAATGAAGACGTTGGGCGTTTCATCAACGGTTCTCAGTTCTGGGATGCGAGTCTGTATCTTCAAGATGAAATTACGTTACATGACCGTGTGGAACTCACACTCGGCGGTCGTGCTACATTTTATCAAACCAATGCAGATCTCTCTGTCCGAGACAAGGCTTTTGATGCCTTCAATGCATTCGACAACAGTTTGACAGGAAGTGCTGGTGTGGTTGTCAGTTTGACAGAGTATCTGAACTTCGTCAGCAACTTTGGAACAGCGTTTCGCGCGCCGTCGTTGAACGATACAACGGCAGTGGAAGTCACCAATGAGGGTGTCACAGCACCGAGTCCCGATCTTGGACCGGAAACTTCGTGGACAGTTGAGAGCGGTCTCAAGGCAAAACACTCTTACTTCCGGGGTGCCCTTACACTCTTCCACAGTCGGGTTAGCGGTTTAGTGGCGCGCAAACCTGTTCAAGAGGCATACGGCGGTGAAACACTCCCGCAACTCCACCAAGATTTAATCAAAGAATACGAAGGAATTGACGTACTCGTGTTTGATAATGTCGATGAAGCACAGTTTCAGGGGATTGAATTAGCAGGGTTAATACCGGTTGATCCGGTCTGGTCGGTCTTTGGTAATGCGGCATTGATACGTGGGGAAGTGCTCAAAATTGGGGGCAAAGCACCAGATCCGAGTAAGCCGTGGGAAGCACGTGTGCGTAGAGAACCACCGTTGAACGGGATCGTTGGCGTTCAGTGGGAACCTGTGAATACACAGTATTGGGCGACGCTCTATGTACGCGCCGCAGCAGATCAGAGGCGGTTGAATCGGAGCGATATTCGCGACCCACGGATGCCGGGAAAAACACGAGATCCCGCCGAAGTTGAATTCGATTCCAACGGCAATGCCGTAGATGCCGGGACACCGGGATGGTGGACCCTCAACGTTCGTGGCGGGATTAGACTCTTCGATTACACACGCTTGACGTTGACACTTGAAAACCTGCTTGATCAACGGTATCGTCCACACGGCACAGGTGTAAACGCCCCAGGTTTCAATGTGAGTCTGAGTCTGGATAATCGGTTTTAGATATTTTCACCGGTAGGCGCGGTTGAAAACCGCGCCTACAACTTACAGAACATCAAATTTCTTTTTGATAAATTCGACCACAACTGCCGGTACCATCTCCAGTAACTTTTCCTCACTCACCTTCCCTTGTGCCATCTGTACAACTTCCATCACAAGCGTTGAACTGATATGCGCATATTGCGTGTTTGCCATCATAAAGAGGGTATCAATGTCGGGAGTGATCTGTTGATTCATCCGTGCCATCTTGAATTCCCATTCAAAATCGGAGATCTCACGTAACCCACGGATGATAGCACACGCACCACGTGCCTGTGCGTAATGCACCGTCAACCCGGTATAGCCATCAATCGTGGCTTGCGGATACGGTTCGATGACAGTCTGAAGCATTTCGGTGCGTTCCTCAAGCGTGAAACGCGCCGGTTTGGCAGGATTTACACCAATGGCAACGACGAGTTCATCAAAGACATCAAGGGTGCAAATCCGATCAATGAGATCGGCGTGTCCATTGGTAACTGGATCGAAACTCGCGGGAAAGATAGCGATTTTCTTTGGCATGTTTTTTAATTTTTCCTTGCGGAGGAACAACGGGCGTTTGAAGGATAACAAGCGTTCTTTATATCCGCTCTCCATTTCATTACGAGCTACAGGTTTTGATACTACCTTCAAATTTTATCACAAATGCTTGCGTAAGGCAAGTCCTCCTATTTTTAGGAAAAATCAAAAAAAGTTGCTTGTATTTTTGCACCCGTGATATAATAGCCCTATTACATAGCAAGGAGGCTAACTCATGGGAAAAATTAACACACTTGTCTTTGCAGGCGGAGCTATTCATGACTGGAAAGGCTGTAGTGATGAAATTGTGAAGGTGCTCTCACAGCGAGATGAATTTGAAATCACCAGAGTCGAGGAAGACCTGGATGCTCTCGTTTCACCGAATTTAGATCCGTATGATCTCATCGTCTTCTATTACACAATCGGTGAGATTTCGGACGCGCAGAAGAACGGTTTGCTGAACCATGTCGCTTCGGGTAAAGGCTACGTCGGTGTGCACTCGGCGGCAGATTCGTTCCGCGGGTGTCCAGAGTACCGCTCAATGGTAGGTGGTTATTTCGTTACACATCCACGCTACCGCGACTATCAAGTCAGCATCGTCGATAGTGAACACGAAATTACAGAAGGGCTTGACGAGTTCGTCGTGACGGATGAGCAGTATATTCTCGATTACGATCCTCGGAACCATATACTTGCGTCAGCATTATGGCAAGGTGCTGCGGCACCAGTGGCATGGACAAAGAACTGGGGCGAAGGTAAAGTTTTCTATCTCGCGCTCGGCCACGACGCAGCAGCGTGTCAACACGAGATGTTTGGGACACTTCTGGAGCGCGGTGCCCTTTGGGCAGGTAGCAACGGTGCCGAATAAACGCTACAGTCTTTTGTTATAGCGAATATCTTTCTTAGTGAAGCGCGAGGTCTCCGTAATATAAGTTGTCAAACAACTTTTCCTAAACCTCGCGCTCACTGTTACGCTACATTCCTCGCATTGCGTTTTTTAAATAGCAACAGAAAAGCGTCAGTGACCCCCAACTAAAGTTTGGGGGACTTGTGCGAAGCGCAAGCCAAGCGTCCACTCCACAAGTTAAACCACTTTCTACACACAATATCGCGGTATCTTGGCGTGGCAGCCGAAACAATGTTAGTAAAAGGTCTGTATCTGTGGTGGGTGCAGACACAAGGATGCTCCCCAAGTCTCTATCAAACTTGGATACTGTGATGTGGAAGGGGAAACATACAACCCGAGAAGGAGATTACCAACAAAATCTTTTGGTAGGACACCGGGTCAGGTCTATTAGACGGAAAGTGCGAGTTCTGTTCAACGAAGCAGCCCAATCTGAATCCAAACACCCACTGTGCAGGTGGTGTTAAAACAGCACTTTACATTTTAAAGTAAAAAAGGAGTGGTGTTTCCTCCCCTGCCTAAAGACAGGGGTCTCCACACCGAAAAATTTGATGAAGCAGAAAATCACCAATATTCAAGCAGTCCCTGAATTGCCTGCACATCAACAACTCTTTCTGAATGGCACTCCGTTTGTTGTGATCCCTACATCTTTGATCGAAAAGTTTGGATTACGTATCGGTTTAGAAATTGAAGCCGAGATCATCGAAAAGTTAATTGCGGCTGATGAAGTGATGCGTGCGAAGAACTACGCGCTCAGGTTACTCCGCGACGCGAAGGATAACATTGCAATAGACGTAGACGGGTCAGAGGATCCTCGACCGGCAGGAAAGCCTAAAATTTATACCAAAAATGAGATGGAACAGCGACTTGAGCGAGAAGGCTTTTCAACCAAAGCAATTGGGACATCTATTGAAGAGTTGATTCATTCAGGACATATTCGCGACCAGAAGTATGCAGAGAATTGGATANTTCGTAGGCAAAAAACGAATCCACGTGGAAAAACGCTGCTTAAGAATGAACTCGTCAACAAAGGCATCGACCGAGAAACAGCGGAACAAGTCGTAGCGAAAGTAGAAACTGAAGACGAAACGAAAGTCGCGCTCGAGATTGCCCAAAAACGGGCGAAGCAGTATAAACGGCTGCCGACTCATGTTGCCAAACGTCGATTACACGGATTTTTGGCACGACGCGGGTTCGGATCAGAGACTGTTCGACACGTACTCGAGCAGATATTTTAAATATAATCCCTTGTTGTCAAGTACCCCGTTGGGGCAATCATCGGTTGTTGATGCAGTTGATACTTTTCTGTAAACACGCACGGTTTGTGTTCCCAAGACTATTTAGTCTCGCTTACGCGAAGCGTCGCGATCAGGAGATCGCTCCTACAGGGGATCCGCTCAAACCGAAACGCAATAATTTCGGAAAACTAAATGCCCCTGTTTGTGTTCCTGTTTTCCCTTGACTTCTCTGTATGAATAGACTATAATAAGAAAAGGATAATGTAGGAGAGCACCTAACATGACATCAGATGAAATTAGAGATAGTTTTTTAGAATACTTCCGCAAAAATGGGCATACTATCGTACCAAGCGCGTCCTTGATACCAGCAGGTGATCCGACACTGTTGTTTACCAACGCCGGTATGAACCAATTTAAGGATGTGTTTCTCGGTATCGGACAGCGGGAGTACACGCGCGCCGTTGACACACAAAAATGTCTGCGGGTCAGCGGCAAACACAACGATCTTGAAGAGGTCGGTTACTCGCCAAGCCACCATACCTTCTTTGAGATGCTCGGAAACTGGTCATTCGGCGATTATTACAAACAGGAAGCTATCGCCTTTGCATGGGAATTGGTGATCGAACTTTGGCAGATTCCGAAGGAGCGGCTCTGGGCAACAGTCTATCTCGAAGACGACGAAGCAGAAAAACTTTGGCTCCAAGAGACAGACCTCCCACTCTCGCGCATCCGCCGTTGCGATAAGGACAACTTTTGGGAAATGGGTGAGACAGGTCCCTGCGGTCCTTGTAGTGAACTCTTTGTTGACATGGGCGTAGAAACTTATCCCGAAACCGCAAATGACCCAGACGCAGGTCCTAATACAAGCGACCGCTTCAGGGAATTCTGGAATCTGGTGTTCATCCAGTACAACCGAAACGAAGACGGTTCGCTTGAACCTCTGCCAGCAACACATGTAGATACAGGCATGGGATTTGAGCGGATTACCTCCATATTGCAAGGGGTTGATACCAACTATAAGACGGATCTGTTCACACCGCTCTTGACGACAATTGCTGATATGACAGACACGGCGTATTTCGACGATGAGCGTGGACTACCCCATCGGGTTATCGCAGATCATATTCGGTGTTTGACCTTTGCCATCGGAGACGGTGTAATGCCATCGAACGAAGGACGAGGCTATGTCATCCGCCGGATCTTACGACGGGCTGTGCTTTACGGCAAAAAATTAGAGATGAAGGAAGCGTTCATCTACCGGCTTGTTGATAACGTCATTGCCTTGCTCGGCGATGTATTTCCTGATGTTCTGCCGCGTCNTGAGTTTATCACTCGCACNATTCAGAGTGAAGAGCACCGCTTTCATCAAACAATCGAACGCGGTTTGGAACTCCTTGATACCTCATTTGACACNCTCAAGGAGCAGAACNGCACACAGATTGATGGAAAGCGAGCGTTTGAGTTGTACGACACCTTCGGNTTTCCCCTTGATTTGACACAGATGCTNGCACGTGAACGAGGGTTCAGTGTTGACGATGCCGGCTTTGAGCACAGCATGGAGGCGCAACGCTCGCGTGGGCGGGCAGCCTGGGAAACCAGAGGCGGCACCAAAGACGAAGAGATCACTGTTTACGCGGAAGTCCTTAAAGAGCACGGTGAAACGGAATTCGTCGGCTACACGGAAGACAACGTCGAAGCAGAAGTTGTCGCCTTAATTGCCGACGCGGAATCAGTCGGTAGCGCGCACGAGGGCGACGAGGTGTTTGTGCTGCTGAATCGCACCCCTTTTTACGGTGAGTCAGGCGGACAGGTTGGCGATGTGGGTACAATTGAGAGTGAAAATGCGAGGTTGGCTGTAGAAAACACACTTAAACCTTCAGCCGATTTAGTGGTTCATAGGTGTAAGGTACTTGAGGGCGAAATCACGCCATACAGTGCGGTGCAAGCACAAATTGATAGCGAACGTCGAAATGCCGTTGCCGTGAGTCATACAGCAACGCATCTTCTACACAGTGGGTTGCGGCAGATAGTCGGAACACACGTCGCACAAGCCGGTTCACTCGTTGAGGCTGGTAGATTGCGGTTCGACTTCTCACACTACGAATCCGTTTCACCAGAGCAGTTGCGAAACATTGAAGAATTTGTTAACGAAAAAATTCGCGAAAACGACGCGCTGTCTATCAATGAAATGCCGTTAGATGACGCAAAAGCGAAAGGAGCTTTAGCCTTCTTCGGCGATAAGTACGGCGACATAGTGCGCGTTGTGCAAGCTGGCAGTTATAGCGTTGAACTCTGTGGAGGCACCCACGTTGACGCAACGGGTGAACTCGGTTTCGTGAAACTGATGAGCGAAAGTAGCATCGCGGCGGGTGTCCGACGCGTCGAGGCATTGACAGGTACTGCGGCGGTAGCAACAGTTCAAGAAGACACAGCACTCCTCGCCACTGTGGCGAATCTGCTGAAAACGCCAAAACCTGGCGTGCCTGAACGGATCGAACGATTGCTCCAAGAACAACGGGATCTTGAACAACAACTTCAACAACTCAAAAGCCAGCATGCCCTTGCCAACGTCGGTACTTTAGTTGAAGGTGCAAAACTTGTCGAAGATGTGCGGGTTGTCGCATCACTCGTAACAAACGCGGACCGGAACGGGTTGCGGAAGCTCGTTGATGAACTCAAAACTCGTTTAGAATCTGGTGTCGTCGCACTTGCGGCTGTGTTAGGAAACGAAGTCGCTTTCGTAGTGGGTGTCACCCCAGACTTGGTGAAGAACCGCGATTTGCATGCGGGTAAAATTGTTTCCGAACTCACCCAATTGGCTGACGGTCGCGGTGGGGGACGTCCGGAACTTGCGCAAGGTGGTGGCAAGAACCCTAGCAAAGTGAATGCGGCAATTGCAAAAACCAGCGAAATTGTCGGACAACACCTTAAAGCCTAAGTTTGCAGACACCACTTTTTGTAAGGTAGATGTGTAACTGAAAAGCCACTGACCGGAAGTGGTGGTTTAAATGCACAAAGGAGATGTTATGGATTGGAGTTTGATTGCCTCACTTTTTTGGAAATTCAGTTTAGGGATTCTTCTAATTGCCCTCACAGCTCTTGCGGGATATATGTGTGCCGCTGTCGGTAGCCTCCGAAATTCGCTGAACAGCATTCGAAATACGTTGAACTCCGTTGAAAGCATTGTTAATCAAGAAATCGGAGAATTGATTACCGATGTGGATAGGACGGTAAAAGAGGTGAACAAGGANCTGCCGGAATTGCTACAGAATCTGANTGGATTGACGGCTTCCTTACAAGGGATTAGCGAGTCTGAAATCCAACCCACCGTGCACAATATCCAAGANATGAGCAGTGCCCTGAACCAAAGCCTNCAAGAACTTGATGAATTGGTTCAAAAAGTGAGTCGTTTTTCTGGNCAGACGATCGAACAAGCGGCGTTTTTCCGCAATCAGATAGCCGTTTCACTTGCTGATGCTGTAAGTCTGTGGCAGGGGATCAAAGCCGGATGGGATAGTTTCGGTTTCACACAAACATCGGACCCCGAAGAGGATGTCCCAATGTCCGCTGCGTCTAACGAATAACCACATTAGGCACAATTGTCAGTTTCCTATACTAAAAAAGCAGCATAGTATTTAAACTGCAACAGGACTCCGTGAGAAAAGAAGTTCGCAAGAAATAAACACGAGAATTGAAACTTTCCACCCTGATTTTCGTAAATTTGAACAACGTGTTTTGGACATCTGCAAGCTGCACTCAAACAACTCCAAATTTGGAGATTTGCAAGCTGCACCAAAACAATCTCAACTTAATAGAAAGGATAAAAAAATGAGTAATAATGAACAGAACAACGGGCTTGCAATGATTTGCGCATTTTTTACCGGCTTTATGGCAGGTGCTGTTATCAGCCTGCTCTATGCCCCGAGTTCCGGCAAGGAAACCCGACGCAAGATTCGTGACACTTCGATTGATGCAAAAAACAGAACGGTTGAGTTCGCGAACCAAACCAGTGACAGTGCGCGGCAAGGCGTTCAGACTATGATGGAACAGGGCAGAGAAAGCGTTCACACCATTGTAGACAGTGGAAAAGAACGCATCCAACAAGCTGGTGAGCAGGTGAAAGGTGCTGTGGAGACCGGTCGTAAAGTCTCCGCAGATGTTCGCACCAAGATCGCCGGATCAATTCCAGGTGTCGGCAACACCGAAGAAACTGACGAAGAGGCTACCGAGGAAGCCTAAACGTTTTCCCGCAGTGCGCGGAGAAAATAAAAGGTCTCGGATACTGAGGCACGTCCCTATAGGCACAGTAATCAGTAGACGTGCCACCCTATTAAATGAATGGAAATTGAAAAGCTGAAAATCCTGCTCGAACAGGTTAAAGGCGGAGAGATTGCAGTGGATGATGCCATGCAATCCCTCCGCACACTCCCTTTTGAAGACTTAGGATTTTCAAAAATCGATCATCATCGTCAACTTCGTACAGGATTCCCTGAAGTCATCTTCTGTCAAGGAAAGACAGTAGACCACGTCAAGCAGATTAGCGAACGTATCCTCGCCGCAGGACATCCCCTCCTCGCAACGCGTGCCACATCTGACATGTATAAAGCGGTGAAAGAAGTTCAACCGACAGCACGCTATAATGAGCTTGGACGAACGATTACCGTCTCGCAATCTGATGAAAATGCAGGTGTTTCAGGCATACTCGTCGTTTCTGCCGGTACCTCCGACTTACCAGTAGCCGAGGAAGCCGTCGAAACCGCACTGATGATGGGTAACCAACCAGAACGTCTTTACGACGTCGGTGTGGCAGGATTACACCGACTCATGAGCAATCACGAGAAACTCCTAAACGCACGGGTTATCATCGTCGTTGCCGGCATGGAAGGCGCACTCCCAAGTGTTGTCGGTGGATTAGTAGACTGCCCAGTCATCGCTGTGCCGACGAGTATCGGCTATGGTGCCAGTTTCGGAGGGCTTGCCGCTCTATTAGGGATGCTAAACAGTTGTGCGTCCGGTGTCACCGTTGTGAATATCGATAACGGTTTCGGTGCGGGTTATAGCGCGTCGCTCATCAACCGCCTCAGTGCGTAACTTACTGGTTCCTCACACTAAACATTTTCTTCCTTTTCCTCACCTGCGACTTTCAGCACAACATTTGCACTTTTCGGCGTTCCTTGCGAACCGAACCCTGCCCGCTGATTTAGAAAAGTTGAATAGTGGTGTTCCGCTTTTAATTGAACAACTTCAGTATTGATGCTAAGGGTAACAATATCGGATCCAATCTTGCACCGAATTTGATACGGAGCTGATTCAGCATGACTCCGTCCATAAGAACGCGGTTGCCATGTCACACCGGATGCTTCAGCGTATGTTGTGAGAGCCATTTCGGCGGCTTTCGCAACGTTCCCCTCCGTGTTGAGGACATATTCCGCCGCACGTGCCGCTCTATTTGCTGCGTCCGCCAAGCGTTCCTGAACCGTTTTTGCGTCACTTTCGTCTGTGTCATCAATATCTTTGCTCTTCCGTAAAGCGAAGTAGATGAGCGTCCCAAGCACACAAAGAAAGACGGTGGTACTCAGGATAACGGTGCCTCGCAACTCGCGACGGCGTGTCATGCTTTCAAAATCATCGCGATGGTGTGGATAGAAAGCATCGTGCGCAAAGATGGGCGTACTCCAGCACAATACACCGATAGTTAACAATAGGAGCGGAGAAGAGAAAAATTTTCGGAGCATCAATGTGTACCTACCTTGACATCCAGTATAGCAACGAGAAGCTGAAAAGTCAATTCTGTATAAGCTGATCTTAGGACTACTCAGTTTTCCAAGAATTCTACAAGTCCGTTGGTTTGTAGTCGGGAAACCATTTATTGCCCGTTATGCCCACTTTAGAACGTGCGATGAATCGCACTACTACGAACACATTCGCTTGTCGTCGGGAAACCATTTATTCTCTGCGCGTCCACACACGCAATAGAAAATCAAAGCTTCTGAGCCACATACACGAAAAACTTGACCTAAAATTGTAAATTTGATAAGATATATATAAACGAATACAAATCAAGGATAAGGAGATAGACATTTGCAACAAAGAACACCAATTGAAGAACAAATTGATCTCCCTTTTGTAGAATCGCTACGGATTAGTTTTCAGAGTTTGAAAATCCGTTTTGGGCGTTCAATCATCACGACAGCTGGCATCACCCTCGGCATTGCATTTTTAGTCTCAGTTTGGACCAATAACGAAATCGGCCTCGCGTTACAGGAGAGCGGACGACAATCAACAATTAATACTTTTGAAGAGACAACGGAAAAAGGCATTTCCACAAAAGATATCTGGTTGATTGTTATGTCGTTGATTGTCTGTGTTGTCGGTATTGCGAACTCAATGCTAATGGCAGTAAC
>JGI24796J26693_1001405_pt1 | contig 12515 bp, 10 predicted proteins | sample PinacodermFT_FD_26693 | JGI IMG/M metagenome (IMG submission 26693)
TGGTTTTGAAAATCTTGGGGAACTTCACGGAAGTCGTTATACGTCTCGCGCGCGACCCTGAGAAGGGTTTGCTGGTCAGAGAGCGACACAAAAGCACCTTCCGTCTCATACGCAACGAGTCTATCGTGGCGAGCCGAGTTCTGAAGGTCGCAAAGGTGTGCCAACCACTTTTCTAATATTCTTTTTTCTTCCTGTGTCGGATACACAGGATACTTAAAGGTTAATCTCATGGTGTATCGTGTATCGTGCATTTATCCGCTTTCCAGTGGGAGGAAACCGACACGTTACCAAGCGGTAACGCTGGAAATGTCGGTCCAACACGATACATCTATTAAACCATAATTTGCTAAAAATGTCAAGTGTTTTTTCAAAAAAAACGCTATGGACTCACATACGAGAGCGGTTTTTCCTCCCAACGCTAAAGCATTGGGATTCCAAAACCGACTATTTCCTTGATAGTGCTAAAGATATAGCCTGCAACAACGGCGCAGGCGGATATACGTTGATTAGCGTTATTTAGCCACTTCACCTGACCGAACCGCAAGGTATAATTAAAAATTAAAAATTGGCTATCAAAAAGATGCCGAGTATCATTACAACAGCCGCGATCAAGCGCCGTTTTGTATAGGTCTCTTTCAAGGCGTACCCACCGAGCAAAACGACGAAAATGACAGAACACTGCCGAACCGCTGTTACGTAACTGACCTTTTCTGTCATCAAGACGTAGAGGATAAGCGAATAGGATACCAACGAGAGCCCGACAATAGCGAATGCACGCTTCCATTCTGTGCGCCCGATCTGGATAACTTGTTGGTGTGGAAACCGAGCGAGACAGGACAACCCGTAAAACACTTGCGAGATACTGTTCTCCATTAAATAGTAGGTCACGGCTCGCCATAAAGGGGTATCCGCCGAATAGCGATGAAATTCAGACATCCCTTGCTTGTCTATCAGTGAGTACCCAATGACACTCGCCAGGGTCGCAAAAGCCCAGAGGGAATCCGGTTTGCGAAGGTAGCGAAAGAATGTTTTGAATTGGATATGTTTTTCGCGTTGTTGATAGAGTAGTATAGAGGTCATCACACATAAGATACCTATCAGACCTTGCGCGGAAATTCGTTCCTTTAGAAAAAGAAAGGCGAAGAGCGGTAGGAAAGCTGGTGCGGAGCGCGCAATGGGATAGACGAATGAAATCTCGCCAACGGTATAAGCGTGCGTCAAAGACANCTTGTATAACAGGTGAACAAAGGCAGAGCCAGCAATATAGNCCCATACNGGTTTCGGAACTACCGGATGTTTGATACCAAAGGCAATGAACGCTATGGCTACGGTGTAAAATCCGCACCANAAAAAGAGGATTCGTGTATCTCTGCTGGATTTACTATAGAAATTCCATAAGGCGTGGCAAAATGCGGACAACAAAATTAAGGCAATTGAAGTAAGGTCCATAGAACCCCTTGTCATCTGTAGGTACAGGGTCTGTATCTGTTCGTTAATGACTGTCAGTAATCAGTTATCGGTAATCAGTTAAGAGGATTTTATTTCGTATTAACCTCTTGTGACTGATTGCTGAAAGGATTTTTTTTTGGAAAAATCCACCCTGACGGCTGACAACTATTTCAGGAGGTAATTATGTTCAAAAAGTCGAAAAAATACCAGCGTTTTATTTTATTTGGGCTTGTCTTTGGCTTACTTGCCCTCACAGCAACCGTTACCCTCACACAAGAATCGTGGTTTCCTTCCGAGTGGGGTGCCGATGATCGGCGGGGTGCTGCTAACCGATTAACACCAGAGAAAGTATTAGAAGCCGCCAGTTTGATTAAAAAGGGTGAAGTCTATCAACTCGGCAGAGTCTACGAAAGTGGTATTCCTGTCTTTGGGACGCGGCATTATAGTCTGCGGATTCCAGCGATGTCGGGACCACTCGGTGAAAACAAAACGACGTGGTTTGAGGAGATCTTCAGCGGCGAGATCGGACAGATCGGTACGCAATTTGACGGGCTTGGTCACATCGGTATCGGCGACCTCTACTACAACGGGTTGGACCAACGCGATTTCGCCAAGGCTGAAGGACTTACGGAACTCGGTGTCGAAAACGTGGGACCCATCGTGACGCGTGGTGTACTGATTGATGTCGCTGGCTATAAAGGTGTTGAACACCTCAGCGATAGTTATGAAATTACGCGTGCCGATCTGGAAGGTGCCTTGAAAAAACAGGGCGTCCAAATTACCCCGGGCGATGTCGTCATCATCCACACCGGTTGGGGTAAGTTCTGGATGACGGACAATGATCGCTACAATACCACGGAACCCGGTATCGGATTAGAAGCAGGACAATACCTCGTCGACCAGAAAATTGTGATGTTGTGTTGTGATAACTGGGGAATCGAGGTCGTCCCGAATCCTGATGAGACCCTCGCGTTTCCGGTGCATCAGCTATTTATCGTTAAGCACGGCATTTACAACCTTGAGAACATTATCACGGAGGAGTTAGCAGCAGCGAAGGTTTACGAATTCGCCTTCAGTTTCGCTCCGCTACGTCTCAAAGGTGCAACGGGTTCCCCCGGCAATCCGATCGCCATTTTTTAAATTTTCCTTGCGGTTCGTTCAGGCGGGTTTAAGCGGTGATGTGCTTTTCCGTAGACCCGCCTTCCACTTCGTTTCAGGCTATGTGTGCTAACCCTTTCTGCACAACACGCTTGCTCTCCGGTAACCCCTCCTATTTTTCATCTCTGCACAAATCCGTGCAATCATCTTTCTGTTTGCCCCGTTTCGTGCATTCAGCACACACGCCAAACCCACTAAATCCGTAATATCTCCTGTTTTTTTCATTGTTTAAAAATTGGCATAGAAATTGCTATTTACCTGTTTATGTTATAGTTGTTGATTATCAGTTATCGGTTATCGGTTCATAGGTTTTCATTAAATTGAACTCTCTTTTACCGATAGCCGATAACTGAAAGGTTGTGTAGCAACCTGTCCTAATAACCGTTCTAATTAGGTTTATCGCGAGTATTTACTGGCACGGAATACAGTCTCAGGGCGTTTGAGAAGTAAAGCAGATATTTTAAATTTGGTGCAACCCACGCATAACGGTGAGGGAGATTTTCTATGAAAGTGCTACGTGTTTTCTTCTGCTATTGCTTAAGTTTCGGACTGCTGTGTGCCGTTTCTGCGAAACCGCTCACAACTGAAAAAATTATCTTTTCGTCCAATCGGGATGGCAACTTGGAAATTTATATGATGAATCCCGATGGAAGTCAACAGGTAAGATTAACCAATCACCGCTCACGCGATTTCAATCCGGTTTGTTCACCAATGGGAGAGGAGATACTCTTTATTTCTGACCGAGGTGGGGAGCGTGATCTCTATATTATGCGAGCTGATGGAGGCGGTGAGCGACCCGTGTTTCGAACGGCACCCGCATTTAGACTTTACCCCACTTGGTCCCCGGATGGGAAAAGAATTGCTTATTCTCAAAGGGACCCTGATACTAAATTTCTTAGCATCTATACTGCCAGAGCGGATGGAACATCGGTAAACCGCGTTGTGGAAATGGAAAAAGCGGATGGTGAACAGCCTGTTTGGTCCCCGAATGGAACAGAAATTGCCTATGTTGTACATGGAGAGATTCATTGGGCGAGCCGCCAAATCCGATTTATCAACCTAAAAACCCGCAAACAAGAGACCCTTCTGCCGGATGATAACGCGCGAAGGTGGCAACCGGCGTGGTCGCCTGTTCACAACAAAATTGCTTTTGCCTTGTATAGACGAGAACCGCCGCAGCAGTCGATATATATCGCCAATCGCGATGGGAGTGGACTTCAACGGATGGTTGACGGGATTTTCCTCATGGGTGGAAAAGTGCTCGCTTGGTCGCCATCTGGTGATGAACTTGTCTATTCTCGGACAGTTCAAAATAAATCTCAGATTTTCAAAATCAATGTGGTAACGCGTGGCACCACGCAACTTACACACGATGGAAGTAATTATGTAGGCGATTGGTTTGACCCATCGGCTTTACCTGTCTCGCCACAGCCACAGTTGCTCACAACCACATGGGGTGAAATCAAAAGGGGGGATTGAAAATGAATAGATTTGCGTTCCCTTTATACTTGGCGTTTATCGCGAGCATTTTACTGTCAGGATGTACGGCACCAGCACATTTGAGAAATAGTCCACATTCCTCTACCTTAGAACTCTCGCCAGATGAGAAAATCCAGCAAACTATAGGTAGATGGAAGGGCGTACACATCTCAAAAGCGATCCAAAAATGGGGATCGCCGGGCGAAGTCAATGATGACGGAACAGGTTGGCAAACCTATATCTGGCAAATTCCTGTCCATGGTTTCTTACCCAGGCAAGAAAGCCGTATGTTGGGATCCCAACTCCGACAAGACCATCCGATCCATTCCCGCGGTATGCGGGCAGTAAGTGGAACATACATATCCACCGGTTATACCTACCAATTTACGTTTTATGCACGTCCAAACGGTATAATTGACAAAACCGACATAAAAAAGAATCATGACCCCGCAAGTGAATTTAAGTGGAAGTAGGAAGGAACTCTGAAGTCTCCGAGTTTCTCAAGAAAAACAGGACTTTACAAAATAAATGATGAAAATACCGACAATTTCTATCGCATCCCATCATATCACACGACTTATTATCGGCGGCAACCCGTATAGCGGCATTTCGCACCACTCCGCGGCAGCATCGGAAGCCATGGAGGATTACTATACGGCGCACCAAATTATGGCAGACCTTCGGCAAGCTGAGGAAAACGGCATTAACACCGTCCTCGCTCGCGCCGATAGGCATATCATGCGGACACTCAACGAATATTGGAACGCCGGTGGCACAATTCAGTGGATCGCTCAAACGCCAAAAGATACAGAATACGCAAACCTCGGCGACTACTTACAGATTATCGCGCGCTATAAACCAATTGCTATCTACCACCACGGTGGCACAACCGATAAACTGTATGCCGAAGGACGACTCGGTTCCTTACGCGATGGACTCAAACGTATCCGCGACCTCGGTTGTGCAGTCGGAATTGGCACGCATGATCCGCAGGTTCTCAAGTACTGCTACACTGAGGGATATGATGTTGACTTTTATGTCTGCGCGTTGTATAATCATACAAGACATAGGGAGCTCTATCTGCCGGACGATCGGTACACCGCATTTGCCGCGATACAGGCAATACCGATGCCGATAATAGCGATAAAGGTGTTAGCGGCAGGTCGGAACGAACCGCGTGATGCCTTTCAACTCGCGCTTGAGAATATCAAGCCGATGGACGCGATGGCGGTTGGTATGTACACGCAATTTCAATCAGACCAGATTCATCAGAATGCATTAACCGTTGCGAAATTAATGTCTGAACCAGGGCTTACAAGATTCAAGAAATATCACACGACGTGCGATAAATCGAACGACTACAAGCGGCACCGTTCGTAGTAGGGCAATTCATTGCCCGTTGATGACCTAATTTATTTTTTCAACTTCATCGGGAAGGCACAGCAGAATGGATAGAATTGTAGAACCAGAAGTCATGGACACAGCGGAAGCCGCCGAAGCCTACGATGCGATGCAGCACGGCGAGGTAGACCGCGCTTTCGTTGATCGTGTTGTCGCTCTCGGTGCCAGTACCGGGCATTTTCTTGATGTCGGCACCGGTCCCTCGCAGATTCCAATCTTACTCGCGCAACGCTGTCCCGATATCCGCATTACCGCCATTGATCTCTCCGAAGAAATGTTAAAGATAGCGAAACGGCACGTCGCGGATGCCGGTCTCACNGATCGGATAACCCTTGAACTCGTTGATGCCAAAACCCTACCCTATCCCGATAACACTTTTGACGGACTCATCTCCAACAGNATTGTGCATCACATCCACGATGCGATGTCCGCACTCAAAGAGATGGGCAGAGTTGCCCGTCCCCAAGGAACNATTCTNATCCGTGACCTNATCCGTCCTGAAACGCCAGCGGATGCACAAGCCTTTGTTGATCGCTATGCCGCTGACGACACTCCGTATCAGCAGAAATTGTATTACGATTCCTTCCTNGCCGCGTTCACCATTNCCGAAGTCAANGANATGCTAACACAGATGGACATGCCGGGTGCCGCCGTCGTCCAAAGCACNGATCGCCACTGGTCAATTGAGCGTGCTGTGTAATATCCCATAGGACTTACACGTAGTGCTCTTTTGTAGCATAACCTGTTAGGTTGTGCCATGGGACCGACTACGTTTTTTCAGGGTTCCCATCTAACAGCGCGTGCTATGATCAAAATTGCGTAAGTCCCATCCCACTGTTTCTTATATTTGAGTGAATTTCTGTGTTTATAGTGATGCTCTTTAGCCCCAGCGGGGCGACATGTTTATAGTACTGTGGTGCCCTGCTAAATAAAGCCCCAGCGGGGCGGCATGTGTCTTGCAAAATGGTTTGACATTCGTCTTGGAATGTGTTAATATGTGATTATTGAATTTAGGTTGAAGGATGTGAAGGAAGAATGAACGATGGCTTTGACGATGAGCAGGATTCATCGCAGGTGCCGAGTCAGGTTAAGAGTAGTGTCCCAGAGTTAAACGCCCGACAACGTGAAATTTATCAAAATCTAAAAAATGTTGGTCCCGAAATAGCTGCCTATTATCTGGATGGAATCCGAATTCTACAACATCAAGACTTAGAAACCGCGGCAAGCCTGTTAGCACATATTGCGCGAGAGATAGATGGGGGTCTAAGGGACATTTTAGCTGAGAACCTAAAAGAGAGACTTGAGTTTAACATTCGCATGCCTAATGATGAAACGTTGCAATATAAAGGAAGGAGAGAAGATACCTTTAAATTCACCGTCAACATACCTGGTGCTGTCGAAGTTACTTACAAAGATATCCCAAGACACAGAGTTTCAATTTTGATAGCCTTGGGTATTGATAATCCCTCGCCACTTGCTGAAAGATGGATAAGCGTCACTAGAAATTTTGCTAGGTTTGCCCACCGCCACGGGGCATGGAGATCGCCGCGAAGGATAGAAGATTTTAAAGGGCTATGGCTTGAGTTTGAAGGTGTATTAGCTGGCTTAGTCGGTAATTATCTTAATCTTCTTGACAGATTGGATCGAATTCAGATTGCCGAACCAACTAAGGAGAGAAGAGGTGCCTTGCGTAATCTGTTAGAATCCGAAGCAAGGCGCGCATATTTTTTTAGCAGACTTGAATCTCCAGCATGGTTAGAACCCTTAAAAGAGGATGGATGGTTCGATCCTGATCGGAATCCCGTGCCTCAAGAATCTCCGGATCAGCCCGGATATTACTATAGTTCCCGTTGGCATGCCNTGGAGTATGTGGTGAAGGTTTCTACTCACCCAGAGTGTCCTATTGATATCCTTGTGGACATTGTCAATGNCATTACAGATGAAAGCAGAGAGCGGATTGNTAATGGACGGACAGATCTATATACTGTCAAAATTATTGGTACACTTCCTGTAGACCGGATAGAACCTCAGCATATCACTTTTATGGCAGCTGCATTGAAATCCATCCAGAAATACGGCCTGATGGATCAGGAAATAGGTCAAACAATACTACCTAAACTTCTCGATGGTGGTAAGCGGGAACTAACCCTTGCCCTACTCACAATAATGATTGAAGTTGAATCGGTTGAGCCAGACATCCGAACCTTAATGAACGATTATTGGATTGAGGACGCACTCAAAAAACATGGGCACGCTATCACGAATGTATGTGGCATTGAGGCAGCACAGATGGCACTAGAAAAAATCAGGGCAATTGCAGTTGCGAACAGATTTATACTTGATTTTATAGAACGCGTTGAAAGCGATCTCTCGCTCCTTTCACACCCAAATTATGCCGAATTAATGGTGAGTTTTACGAGTTCTGTCTTTCGGTATGCGAAACCTGATAGCATAGAGCGAACAATCCAGTCTCTGCTACAGGATCCGATCGCTATTATCAGGCGGATTGCATTCAAGGCAATTACCGACCATTACAACGATCTGAAGCATCTGTTTTGGACATGGCAAGACAATCCATTCGATGATGTTAGGCTTGAACCCGAGATTACCGAATTGCTTGAAACCTATAACCACACCTTTGATGAAGACGAAATGGAGCAGATATTACGATGGATAGAATCGACGCAGCACTAACCTCAAGAGTTGTTGTTGAGAGACGGCGGAAATGGCTCTCTCTACTCTTGGAAACTGGTAATGAAAAGGTTACCGCCGCTTACCAAAAATACGATCAGTTCCACAAAGCGAATGTTGCGGCAACCAATAAAGGAAACGCCGCAACTATGCCAAAGTCAGGCGCGATTGGGCCCGTGCGTCCTGTGTCAACTAAAGAACTCTCGGCGATGTCAAATGTTGAGATCGTCGCTTATTTAGAGGGGTACAAGGAAGAAGATATCGGATTGCCTATCTTGGAAGGGCGTGGACTTGCAGATACACTTTCGGAATATGTGACAGCGAACCCGCAGCGGTTCACGGATAACCTACTACCTTTCCAAGATGTTCGGAATCTGTACCAATCTGCCCTTTTACAAGGCTTCCTCACTGCATGGCGCGATAAGAAGGAATTTAATTGGGCAGCATTGCTCAAATTCATATATCATATCCTCTCATTAGAACAGTTTTGGATTGCGCAGCACGAGGAGGGATTTAACTATAGAAATTGGGTGCTTTCTGCTACAGCAGATTTGATCTCAGAAGGCACAAAAGATGATACACATGCGTTTGACGCGCAACTCTTGCCCCTCGCTGAAGAAATTCTCCTGATACTTGTAGATAAAACACAACAGAGTGTTTCAACCCTTGATAATCTCCGCACCGATATTCTGAATTCAGACAGAGGTAGGGTATTTTCGGCTGTGATGGACTACGCCCTACGGTTCGCCCGTACTAACGAGTCTGAATACGTAGATTGCCGATGGCCCTACACCGTCAGGGCGGATTTCACCAAAAGATTAGACCGAAGCGTTGAACCCTCCCTTGAATTCTCCTATACGCTTGGATTTCACCTACCCTATCTGTCATATCTTGATGAAGAGTGGGTTCGCCTCAACATAAATCTCATCTTTCCACAGCAGGATGAAGACCATTGGCAAGCCGCTTTTTCTGGGTATTTGTTATACCCAAGGGTTCGTGAAGAGTTTTACTTGCTGCTCAAAGCACACGGACACTATCGGAAAGCATTGAGCACCCACTTTACTGATACGGAAGTACTGGAAGGACTCGTCAAACACATCTGTACAGGTTGGATAGAAGACAGCGAGACCTTAGATGACAAAACCAGCCTCATTTATCAGTTGATACACAGTGGCAATCCAAATCTGCTTGCGGGTATGGTTTACTTTTTCGCCCGACGCGCTGATAGTCTATCTGACAAAGTGAAAGTAAAAGTTATACCAGCGTGGCGTGCTTTGTTTGAAGTCCTTTTCCAACATAGTGATGAAGCGAAATATCAAGAGGTTCTAAGTCCGTTGTCCCAATGGATAGGACTCATTGATGAGATAGATGATGAAGTGCTCGCGTGGATAAAAGTATCTATAAACTACCTTGAAAAAATTCCAGGGTATGCTCTTACTTTATCAAACGTTATTAAAGCCTTGCAGAAGCATGTCTTGATAACACCTGAGGAGGTTGGGAAAATTTATTTGGAAATCCCTGAGAGTGAACTGTGGTTTCTGGAACAAACGCAAAAGAACGAAGTTGAAGAAACTGTCCGAACTCTATACAAAAAGGGGCATAATGCAACTGCTGAAGAGATCTGCGAGCGATTCGCAAAATCTGGTGTCCTTTTCTTAAGATCTGTTCGTGAAGAATATCAACGTTGATAGTTTTCTGATTTAACCTATGAATTCCGGTCCCATATCTTCTGTGGGCACCGGAAGAGTTCATGAGCCAACTGCGTAAGGTAAGTCTTAATTTATTTGAGTTTTGCCTTGAGTATGTATTAAAATATGAGTAGGCGTTTCTAAACTTAACTCGGTTGAAAAGGAGAACCAGTTTAATGTTAGAACAAACACGAATCTTAAGGTATCCTTCACCAGGTGGACAGGGTCTTGCAGCGGAGGATGCGAATAATTTGAATGACAAACTCCAAGGTAAGATAGCCGAGGTAATAGGAATTTCCAACGAATTGAACGGTCCAGATCGAGTTGTCAATGGAGTTCTCCTTCAATCCAAGTATTATCAAAGTGCCTCTAAAACCGTTGCTGCTGCGTTTGATTCAAACTCTGGAGATTATCGTTATGCGGGACAAACGCTCGAGGTGCCGAAAGATCAGTGGGAAGATTGCGTGAAATTCATGCGTAAGCGGATTGAGCAAGGCAAAGTCCCAGGGATCAAGAATTCCGCGGATGCAGAGAAAATAGTCCGCCAAGGTTCGGTGACCTACCAACAAGCGAAGAATATCGCACGCGCCGGAAATATTGATTCCCTTATCTTTGATGCAAAAACGCAGATTGTAACTTCAATATCTGTGTTTCCAATTTCATTTGCAGTAACCTTTGCACACAGTCGCTGGCGCGGTGAAAGCATCAAAGATGCAACAATAGCTGCGCTTGGCTGCGCCGTATTGAGTGGTAGCACAATGATTTTTACAGGGGTCGTGAGTGCTCAGTTATTACGCACTGGAATAGGAGCATTCGGGACCACATCGGTTCGTAACGGTATACAGGCTATATCGCGCACACCTGCTGGTAGGGAAGTAGCCCGTCGAATTGCCACCGGATCCCTCGGGAAGTCAGTCGCTGGTGCGGCTGCTGTTAACCATGTATCAAGACTACTTCGCACGAATGCCATTACAGCGGCAGTCGCGGCAGTCGTGACAAGCACACCCGATTTCTACCGAGCCGTTTTCAAACGTTCAATTTCATGGCAACAGTTCGCAAAAAATAGCACAATTAACACCACTGGTGTTGTGACAGGCACCGCGGGATGGATTGGCGGTGCAGCAGTCGGAAGTATATTTCCCGGCATTGGTACTGTGGCTGGTGGACTGATTGGAGGGATTGTGGGTTCATTAGGTGCTGGCATTGCGGGAACTGCTGCAGCCAAATCTCTCGCAGATAAGTTTGTTAAGGATGACTTGGAACGTTTTGAACTGTTGCAGAGAGAGATAGAACGGCTGGCATCTGAATATATGCTCACGGAAGATGAGTTTGGATCCATACTCACAAAAATTAATGAGAAGGTGGATCCAAGATGGCTGTGCCGCATGTTCAAACAAAAAGATCAGTCTATCTTCCTTCGCGTTGAGTTTGAACATCTGTTCAGAAAAGTTGTTCGTAAACGACCGAAGGTCGTACTTCCCTCAGTCAAACGACTTGAAAGAGCGATAGGTGAAATTTCTCTTGAGAGTACTTAGTGCTGTAAGTGCAAAATGTTAGATGCGAATCATGTCTTTTCGCCGAACCGCAAGTTAAGCAGATTGTGCGGTTATGCGAATTTTAAGAGAAAACCTCTTTTCTTATCCGCGAAATCCGTGTAATCCGTGATAATCAGTGATTCAGACAATCAGCATATTTTACCAATCCAACCGAATTTTTTTTACCGAATCCTAATTTTTCTACACTTCTTTTTCACAAATATGCTATAATATTCATAAGTTCCCCAAGATATAAATCCAAAATTTCGCTTTTGCGTAGGAGAAATTGCAATGCCCAAAGTTACTTTTGTTTTTTCACTGTGTGCACTCCTCGTTATTTCCAACTTTAGTATCGCCAATGTTGCAGAAGACGGACTCGTCGCCTACTGGCCCTTTGATGAAGGCAAGGGTAAAGAAGCCATAGATGTTACAGACAATGGACACGACGGAGAGTTCAACGATGATCCCAAGTGGGTTGAGGGAAAATTCGGCACTGCCCTCGAATTTGACGGTGTAGACGATCATGTCATCGTCGCAGACGATCCCGCCTTCGCAATCGAGGAAAATATCACCCTCATGGCGTGGTTCAGTCCAAACGATGATCTCACCGGTCACCGTTTAATGAGTAAAAATAACTCCATCTTCGTCATCTTCGACTTCGGCAATGCAGACAGCATCGACTTTCTCGTCAAACCCAACAATACCTTTGCGCAATCCACAACGACGGATTGGAAAGTCGGCGACTGGTATCACTTCGCTGGGACGTTCGATGGAAAGACGATGAAGGTCTACATAAACGGTGAACTCGAAGGCGACGCTGCCAACGATGTCCCGATTGCTCCGTCCGGTTTAGAACTCTGGATTGGTGGCGATGATCTCGGCAACGCCACCGACCACTTCCCCGGTAAGATTGATGAAGTGCGGCTTTATGAGAAAACCTTAAGCGAAGACGACATCCAAAAGGTCATGGAAACCCCACAAGATGTAGAAGCGCGCGGAAAACTCACTACAACATGGGGTAAACTCAAGATGCGGTTGAGATAGCAACCACTCAATTTCTGTTGGGCAATTTCCAGATGCCCAATATAGCGAGTATCGATAGATTTGGAAAAAG
>JGI24796J26693_1001418_pt1 | contig 12430 bp, 11 predicted proteins | sample PinacodermFT_FD_26693 | JGI IMG/M metagenome (IMG submission 26693)
GGCGGGCCCGGCGGGTCAGGATGTCGTGGAAGGTTTCGCCTTGCCAGAACCCGGCATCGCGGTAGGTCCGTACCATCTCGCCGGTTAGACGTGTTTCGAAGGCAACCATCTGCACCCTGGGGCAATTCTTACGCAGGTTCGCCAGCTTGGACGAAGTGCCTCCGGCCCACAAGGCGAACGGCTGGCGCTAGCGCCCCAATATGGACAGTTGCTTTGTCTCGTGCCGGGCACAACAATAACGTGATCGGAAAGCCTTGGCGCCCTGGGCCAGGGCACCGGACATACTGAACGGGAGATGACTATGCACCGAAAGAAGCTTCTGCAAATTTCGACGGTTCTGGTATTGGCGATGGGCTTGGGCGGTGCGGCACAGGCGGCCGATCCGATCAAGATCGGCTATGTCGGCGGTATCTCCGGCCCATGCGGCGGGCTTACTCATTCGGCCGTCAAGGCGATGAAGATCGCGCTGGAGGAAATCAACGCGGCCGGCGGCGCGGCAGGCCGCCAGATCGAGGTGGTCTGGCGCGATTCCAAGACCAAGCCCGACGAGGGCGCCAAGCAGACGCGCGACCTTATCCTTACCGAAAAGGTCGATGTCCTGACCGGNGTTTGCTCAAGCTCGGTGTTCATGGCAATCAACCCGATATCGAAGCAATACGGCGTCCCGCTGGTAAGCGCGATCAGCGGCACCCACAAGGCCACCGTCGATTTCGGCCATCCGTTCGTCTTCCAGACCCAGCCCCATACCCTCATGGAGGGCAAGGCGCTTGCGGAATATGCGGCGCGTCAGGACTGGAACAACATCGTCACCATGGGCCTCGACTACGAATGGGGGCGGACCACAGTCAAGGTTTTCACCGAGGAACTGGCGAAGCTCAAGCCCGAGGTGAAAATCTCGACGCAGCTCTGGCCGCGTTTCGGCGAGACCAACCTGACCTCCTACATCACCGCGGCNTTGGCCGAAGAGCCCGACGCGATCATGGGAGTCCTGTTCGGCAGCGGCACCAACAGCCTGATCAAGCAGGGCAGGTCTTACGGACTGCTGGAACGGACCGAACTGCTGACCTTCCTCAGCACCGAAAGCTACATGGCTCTCGGCAAGGATATCCCGGACGGCGTGCATGGTTGGGCCCGCGGGCCGTTCTACGCGTTGGACAGCGACAAGGCGAAAGCCTTTATCGCGAANTACCGCGAGGCACATGACGGCGAGTATCCGAACGACTGGGGCATGCTTGCCTACGATGCGATGCACATCATCGCCGGCGGCATCGACGCGGCGGGCGGAGCCGAGCCGGAGAAATTCCGCCAGGCGCTCGGCTCGACGACGTTCGACACCATGCGCGGACCGCTGAAGATGCGGATGATCGACAACACCTTCAACGCGCCGAGCTATCTGGGCGTGACGATGATGTCCGATGCCTATCCGTTTCCGACCATGTCGAACGTGACCGTGATTCCGGGCGACATCACCCTGCCGTCGGAAGATACGGTGAAGGCGCTGCGGGCGGCTGCGGCCAAGTAACGGGCGGGCGGTCGCGGACCGCTCTTCAGGAGTCCTCCCCCGCAATTGCGGGGCGAGGACTTCGCGCGCCGTCACGGAAATCGAACGATGCTACTTGTGCAAGTTATGCAGGGTGTCATGGAGGGGATATTCCTCTTCCTGATCGCATCCGGCCTGACCCTGATTTTCGGCGTATCGCGGATCGTCAATTTCGCCCACGGCTCGTTCTACATGGTCGGCGCCTTCCTGACCTACCAGATATATCCATGGATTGCCGAGGGCACGGCCCTCGGTTTTTTTGTGACTATCGTGATCTGCGGATTGCTGGTGGCCGCGCTGGGCTTGCTGTTCGAGGTTTTTCTGCTGCGCCGCGTCTATCACGCCGAGGAACTGATGCAGCTGGTGCTTACCCTGGCTGCGGTGTTGATAATCCGCGACGTCACCAAGTTCATATGGGGTCTCGATGACGTATCGGTCTCGCTGCCGGACGCCCTGGCCGGGGCGGCGGTGATCGGCGGCACCTATCTGCCAACCTATCAACTGGTCATGGTGGGCGTGGGCGTGGTGGTGCTGGCGGCGGTGTGGAGTTTTCTCAAGTTCACCCATGCCGGGATCATCCTGCGGGCCGCGACCGACGACCGTGGCATGGTCGCGCTGCTCGGCACCAACCAGGCCCATGTCTTTACCTCGGTTTTCGCCATCGGCTGTTTCCTGGCCGGGATCGCCGGCGGTTTCGCCGCCGCCTTTGAGAGCATCAACTATCTGCTCGACACGCGGGTCATTGTGCTTGCTTTCATCGTGGTCGTGATCGGCGGGCTCGGTAACTTTTACGGCGCCCTCTATGCCGCGCTTGCGGTCGGTATCCTGAAGGCGCTCGGCCTCTTGTTCGCGCCGCGATTGTCGATGGTGATCATATTCCTGCTTATGGCAGCGGTGCTGCTCATCCGGTCCCTGCGCAGAACGACGGAGTGATCATGGCGCGAGGCGAAGGGACCCGGACTGAATCCAGATCGGCGCTGCAAGGCCGGGACGCCTATTCGATCAACTGGCGCCTGGCCGCGGCCGTGGTCCTGTTGCAGGCCATCCTGCTGGTGGTTTCGCCGCCCCTGCTGGTCTTTGCGCTGATCGAGGTGATGATTTTCGCCCTCTACGCCAGCGCCCTCAACCTGCTGCTGAGTTTCAGCGGCATGGTGTCCTTCGGGCATGCCGTATATTTCGGCCTCGGCGCCTACGGTCTGGCTCTGTCCATCACCCATTTCGATTTCCCGATCGCGCTCGGCATCGTCGCCGGGCCGCTGGTCGCCGCCTTTTTCGGTCTGATCTATGGAATCCTCTGCGTCCAGCTGACGGCAATCTATGCGGCGATGCTTACGCTGGCATGCGCCGAGGTGACCTACGCGGTCGTCTTTCAATGGTTCGACGTGACCGGCGGCGATTCGGGCATCTCCGGCCATGTCCCGACCATGCTCGGACTCGCGCCCTATCAGTTCGGCCTTGTGGTCCTGTGCGTGGTTACAGTGGCGATCCTGATGCTGTGGCGCGTCGTATATTCCCCGCTCGGCCTCACCATACGGGCCGTCGGCCAGAACCCGGCCCGCGCCGCCGCCCTCGGGCACGGGCGAAAATCGATACAGTTGATCGCCTTTGTCATCTCAGCATTTTTCTCCGGTGTTGCCGGCACACTGTTCGGGATTTTCCACGGCAATGTCTTTCCGGACTATGTCGGTGTCCTGTTCACTGTCGACGGCCTGTTGATGGTGGTGCTCGGGGGCCTCTACAGCTTCGGCGCCGGCATTTACGGGGCCATCATCTACAAGCTTCTCGACAATCTTGCGGCCCATTACTTCCAGTACTGGCAGCTTGTTGTCGGGGTCATCATCGTTGTCGTCGTGCTCGTTTCCCCGAGCGGCATTGCCGGTCTGGTCCGGCGCATCGTCGACCGGTTCGAACGGCGGCCGTGACCGTGAACGCCATATCGCAGCCGGCTCTCAAGGTGCGTGGCCTGCACAAGGAATTCGGCCGGTTCGTCGCCCTGGACAGTGTCGATCTCACTGTCGCCGATGGAGAGATCCGCGCCATTATCGGTCCCAACGGCGCCGGCAAGACCACGTTGATCAATGTACTCAGCGGCCAGATAGTCGCGGATCGCGGCAGTGTCGAAATCGCCGGCCGCAGGCTCAGCCGCCAGCATCCACACCAGGTGGCGAAACTCGGTGTGGGCCGCACTTACCAGATATCGAGCACCCTGCGGCGCATGACNGTTTTCGANAACATGCTCTGCGCGCACAATGCCGTGTCGGGCAACTGGTTCAGCCTGCGGGCCGGTCGATTGCGGGCGATGGAAGACGCGGTGCTTGCCGATCTGAAGACCATTGAGCTCGACGGACTCGCCAACCAGGTGGTTGACGATATTTCGCACGGCGATCGCAAGCGGCTGGAGTTCGGCATGGTGCTGGCAACCCGGCCGAAAGTGTTGCTGCTCGACGAACCGACCGCCGGGATGGGACTGCGGGAGCGCCATGAACTGATCGATCTGGTGCTGGCGGTCACGCGCGAACGGCGGCTGACGCTGGTGTTCGTCGAACACGATATCGACGTTGTCTTCAAGGCGGCGGAGTCGATCACGGTGATGGCGCTCGGAGGCGTCTTCGCAGAAGGGAAGCCGGACGAGATCGCCGCCAATTCGGCGGTTCAGGACATTTACCTCGGCGGGAACGCCTGATGTTGACCCTCGAAGGCGTGACCGCGGCTTACGGGCAGAGCCAGGCGCTCCACGGTATCGACCTCGAGGTCAGCGAAGGCGAAGTCGTGTGCATGGTGGGCCGCAATGGCGCCGGCAAGACCAGCACGATGCGCTGCATCGTACATGACCTGATTCGGGTAATCGGCGGATCCGTTCGTTTCAAGGGCGACGATATCGCCGGCCTCCAACCGCATCTGATCGCCCGCAAGGGCATTGGCTATGTCCCGGAGGATCGCCGGGTCTTTGCCAGCCTGACGGTGGCGGAAAACCTGAAGGTGCCGCGTTCGCACACCGCAAACGGCGGTTACTGGAACATCGAGCGGGTGACAGAATTGTTTCCGCAACTCGGGGAATTCCACTCCCGGCTTGCCGGAAACCTCAGCGGCGGCCAGCAGCAGATGCTGAGCATCGCGCGCTCCCTGCTGACCAACCCGCAGCTGCTCCTCCTCGACGAACCGCATGAAGGCCTGGCGCCGATCGTNGCGCGAGATGTGATCGCGGCGGTCAATACGCTTAAGTCATTGGGCGTATCGATGCTGATATCGGAGCAGCAATTGCACCTGGTGCACGAGACCGCCGACCGCATCTACATTATCGACCGCGGCCGCATGGTGTTTACCGGCACCATGGAAGAGTTCGAGCGCGACCCCGAAATCGCCCGGCGCTACCTCATGGTGGTGCAGTAGAGAGCGTCCCCGATCCGTTCGATGAACGACTTGCACCAACGAAGGCGTCCACAGATGCTCCAGAGGGTTCAATCTGAATTGGCCCGGTCGACTTCAGCAGTGGAGTTGGAACGTGCGTCGGGCCCAAAAAAAGCGTCGTGCCATATCCGGGTCACGATCCTTGCGGCGTCATCGACGGAGACCGGGTGCTCGTTCAGCTGTTCCTCCTGCGAGAACCAGACATAGGCGCATTGCTCCACCATTGCAGCCATGGCTTCGGCAACGAGACGGGCCGGAACGCCGTCTACCGTTTCAACACCGAACTTCGCCTTGAGGGCGCCGGCAAACCGATCGACATGGCGGTCCCGCATCGCCCACCAGACGCTGCGGAACCGCTTGTCAACCGTGGACGCCTCGATCAGGGCGCGCATCACGTCCCGATTTTCGCTGTAAAGCGAAAGATAGCCGCGGTTGGCTTCGAACAAGGCCCCCCTGGGGTCGGTCGCCAGTTGTTTGTTCGGCGCCCGGCTCGCTTCGAACAAGGCCTCGTGAATGCCCTCGATCAAGGCCCTGAACAGGTCCTCCTTGTTGCGGAAATACCGGTAGAGAGCGCCGAGCGATACCCCGGCCTCGTCGGCAACGTCGANCATCTTGAGGGTGACATACCCGTTGCGGGCCAGCACTTTTCGGCCACTGGCCAAGAGGCGGCTGCGTGTACGCCGGCCTTTGGGCGTCGTCGGGAATTGGATCGTCTGCTCAGCCATTCCGTCGATCTCCACCCGCTTCGGGCACCACCGAGTCACACTCTCGACCGATAGCCGACCAACCTCCGGATGGTGCCGCGGCCGCTCCCGGGTGGTCCCTTGAAACCTGCTTTCGATCATGCCCAGACAGGTGGAAAAAGCAACATGGTCATTAAAAAAAGCGATATCGCTTCTTGAATTCGGGCCGGAGCGGCTTTACCTTGGACACCGGCGGCGATGGCTCCGGATATGCGGTCGGACCGCGCTGACGACGGGAGCGGCAGATGAACGAGTTTCGTCCCGGAGATCCGGAAGGTTCGCAATCCTCGCGAGCAGCGTTTCCGGATACCGACGACACCAGCCGCGCCGAACGCGAACACCATTACCGTGCTATGGGGTGGTGGCCGGACGACTGCTTGCTTGACCGCTATGCAGCTACTGTTCAGCGCCTCGAAGGCCGCCTCGCTGTTACCGATGCGACCGGTCGGCAGCTAAGCCACGGCATGTTGTGGCGCGAGGCCGGGCGCCTCGCCGAAAAGCTGGAAGAGGGTGGCGTCGGTCGCGGCGACATCGTGATCCTTCTTCTGCCGAACGTCGTAGATACACAGGTCGCCGCACCTTCGGTGCTAACTGTCTGATATGATTGTAGATTTTTCCCGTTTCCGGTGCAACCGGGCGCGGAATCGAACCCGGTTTTGCACACGAGTGCAACAGATCGGGGAGCCGCAGTCATGGCAGCCATTCGCCTCACCCAGCGCCGGGTCGACGCCCTCCGGCCCCGCAAGACCGTCTGCAATGTCAGGGACGCGGAACTGAAGGGATTCGGCGTCCGCGTCATGCCTTCCGGCGCGAAGCGGTATTTCATCCACAGCCAGCATCGGAGCCATCGGGTCTGGAAGATCGTCGGCGATGCGGCGGTCATGTCCGAGGCCGAAGCGCGCGCCCGTGCCCGGTCCATGCTGGCCGCACTGCGCGACGACAGGGATATGGAGACGGAAGCGTCCAAGGATGCGCTGTTCGAGACCGTGGCAGAGGAAGTCTTCGTCCGCTATGGCAGGCGCTGGAAGCCGCGCACGCTCGCGGTCAACCGCCTCTATCTCCAGAACCAGATCCTGCCTTTCTTCGCGGGTCGGCCTGTCGCGGAAATCACCCGTGAGGAGGTGCAACGCTGGTTCCGTTCGCTCCATGCAACGCCGGCGGCGGCGAACCGGTCGGCGCCGATCCTGTCGGTCATCATGCAGCAGGCCGAAGCCTGGGGGTATCGGCCCGATGGCGGCAATCCCTGCAAGGGCATAAAACGTTACCGGCAGAAACGATCGGAACGCTTCCTGTCGCCCGAAGAATACCGCCGCCTCGGCATGGTTCTGGAACGGCATGAGGCCCGGCAGCCGTTCCGGGTTGCAGCGCTGCGCCTGCTTCTGCTGACCGGCTGCCGCAAGTCGGAGATCGTCACCCTGGAATGGCGCTTCTACCGCGACGGGAGACTCTATCTCGAGGACAGCAAGACTGGTCCCCGCACGGTCTGGCTGTGCGGCGCGGCGCGGGAGATCCTCGACAGACTGCCCCGGTCCTCGCGCTTTGTGTTCCCCANCTCAGGCTGGACCACGCCATGGAACTGGCTGGATGCCTTCTGGATACAGCTACGCGCCGAGGCGAGTCTTGAGGATTTGCGCCTGCATGACACCCGTCACAGCTTCGCTAGCATGGCGCTGTCGAGCGGCGAGACGATCCGCACGGTGGGCCGGCTGCTGGGCCATGACAAAGCGGCGACTACGCTGAAATACGCGCATCTCTCCGACGCGACGGTCCGGGAGACAGTCGAGGCCCTGGCGCCGCTGCTCTCGGGGGCGCAGTCATGACCGGCAGGGCCAGGAAGGTCCGCCTGACGGATGCAGGTGTCGCGAGATTGCGTCCCGGCAGCACCGAATACATCGTCAGGGACAACCGCATTGCCGGGTTTGGCGTTCGGGTTCGCCCTTCCGGGCATCGCAGTTTCGTGTGGCACGGGACCGTGAACGGCAGGGCGGTGCGGACGACCGTCGGTTCGACCGCGCTGATGACGGTGGAGGAAGCCCGGAGTGTATGCCGGGCCTTGCTGGACGGCTCGCATCCACTTTGCGCCGGAGACCCTGCCGACCGGATTGCCGTTCCCCTTTTCCGGGATTTCGTCATGGAAGACTGGCTGCCGGCGCGTCGGAGCCATTGCAGCCCGGGCTGGAGCAAGCGCGTGGAGCGTATGGTGCGAGGCCAGCTTCTGCCCGCCTTCGGCGCGCTGCGCCTCGACCGTGTCGGCAGGCCCGGGGTCGAACGCTGGTTCGATACCATGAGCCGCAAGACGCCGGGCGCGGCCAACGAGACGCTCGCCGTGCTGCGCCAGATCGTGAGCGCCGCGAAAGCCGTCGGCCATATCGGGTCCGATCCGGTCGCGGGCGTCAGACCGAACCCGCGCCGGAAGATGACCCGGTTCCTGTCCGCCGAGGAGATCGGCAAGCTTCACCGGACCCTGGACCGGCTCGTGGAAAAAAGGCCATCGCGCCGGCCGCAGGCCGACGTCATCCGCCTGCTCCTGCTTACCGGCTGCCGGAAAAGCGAAATCCTAACGCTGCAATGGTCGGAGGTCGATGGCGACATGCTCAGGCTCGCCGAAGCCAAGACGGGGCCGCGCACGGTATGGTTGAGCGAGGTGGCGCAGGCCATCCTCGCTCGTCAGCGGCGAACGGGAAACGCTTTCGTCTTTCCTTCCCCCAGAGACCCGGCGAGGCCGCTGTCCCCNAATCTCGGTCTCTGGCACCGAGCACGCCGGGAAGCCGGGATCGAGGATGTGCGCCTGCACGACCTGCGTCACACCGTGGCGAGCCAAGCCGTGGCCAGAGGCGTTCCGCTGCCCACCGTCGCTCGCATGCTTGGACATTCCCGGCCGACCATGACGCTTCGCTATGCCCATGTCGGGGATCATGAGGTTGAGGCCGCAGCGGAGCGGGTCGGCGCAAGCATCGCGGCTGTTTTGTCTTGCTCAAGATATTAACATCTGGTACTATAACTTGCACAATAGTAACTGCCTCCGAGCGTCTCATCCTGATTGACGGCTCTCACCCAGATCGCCACGCTATAGTCTTCGAGACCAGCCGCCATCAATATCTTCGAGATCGCAAACCGCACCAGATCTGCACTCTTCGAACGGGATCCTCTCTTCATGTCTGGAGCCACCTTCAAGACCAATCCGTATGCACTCGACAATCTCCTGCGCCAATGCCACGTTGGCCACCTGCAATTGCCCGACTTCCAGAGAAGCTGGGTCTGGGACGAAGACAGGATCAAGAGTCTGATCGCGTCCGTCTCGCGCGGCTTTCCCATTGGCGCGCTAATGACTCTGGAGCACGGTGGAACCGTCGAGTTCAAGCCGCGGCCGGTCGAAGGCGCTCCACTCGACGCGAGGGACGCATTGCCCCAGTCACTGCTGCTGGATGGACAGCAACGCATTACGTCCCTTTATCAGGTCACGGTCCGCAACAAGGTCGTGGAAACGGTGACGCCGAAGCGCAAGAAAGTAAGGCGATGGTTCTACATCGATATCAGGTTGGCACTCGATGACGCAACCGACCGGGAGGAGGCCATCATCGGCATTCCGGAAGATCGCATCGTTCGAGGACCATTCAGCCGTACCGTGGAACTCGACCTTTCCACTCGCGAAGCCGAATTTGAAAATCTGATGTATCCGGTCTCCCGGATTTTCGACTGGAACGATTGGCAAAAGGAGTTCATCGAACACGCAATGAAGGCTGGCGACTTCAACGAAAAGTGGAACATCATCAAGGCTTTCAACGAGCAGATCATCGACCAGTTCACGAAATACCACGTCCCGGTTATCGCGCTCGACAAGCAAACCAGCAAGGAAGCGGTGTGCGTTGTGTTCGAGAAAGTCAACACCGGTGGCAAGCCGCTCGACGCATTCGAACTTGTAACGGCCATGTATGCCGCCGAAGGCCATGAACTCCGCAAAGACTGGTATGGTTCTGACGAAACGGTGGGACGGCACAGCAGACTGCAGACCGCCTACCGTGCGCCGGGGCAAGAGCACGGCATTCTGTCCAACGTCGGCAATACGGACTTCTTGCAGGCCATTTCGCTGTTCCACACTCGCGACATGCGCCGCAAGGCTGAGGCCGTCGGCAAAACCGGCAAGGAATTGCCCGCGGTTTCAGGCAACCGTCGCGCCCTCCTGGCGTTGCCGCTCAACGCATACCTTCGCTATGAGGAACAGGTCGAACGAGGCTTCATGGAAGCGGCCAAATTCCTCAACATGCAGCACATCTACCGTGAGTTCGACCTGCCCTACCAGTCGCAGATCGTGCCGCTTGCAGCCATTCTAGCCGAGCTCGGCAACCGATGGCATGACGCTTCGGTACGCGACAAGCTTCTTCGCTGGTATTGGGCCGGAGTATTCGGCGAGTTATATGGCTCTACCGTTGAGAACCGAATTGCCAAGGATTTCATGGAAGTCCCTGAATGGATTGCCGGTGGCCCCGAGCCATCGACCGTCATTGATGCCACGTTCCGCGCCGGCCGTCTCTTCAGCATGCGGATGCGGCTATCCGCCGCCTATAAAGGAATCAATGCATTGCTGATGCGGGAAGGTGCCAGGGACTTCTCGTCCGGCCAACAGTTCAACCACACTGTCTTCTTTGGCGAAAACGTCGACATTCATCACATCTTTCCGCGCGACTGGTGCCGCAAGGAAGAGAAGGACTGGAAAGTCTACGATTCGATCGTCAACAAGACACCCCTTTCTTACCGGACCAACCGGCGGCTCGGGGGCGTCGCACCCTCGCAGTACCTTGCGAGGCTTCGGAACGGTTCTGGAAATCACGACCCAATCCCGGCCAACACGCTTGAATATCACCTTGAGACGCACCTGATTCTTCCCGCACTCTTGCAGGCCGACGATTTCGAGGCCTTCGTGAAGGATCGACAAGAGCGTCTGCTGAATCTGATCGAAAATGCCACGGGCATCTCGATCTATCGCGGCAACGTTCAGGACGAAGGCGATGACCTTCCGGAAGACGATGGCGACATGGCAGAGCAGGCTTTGACCTTGGCAGCCTGACGCACGCGCCCGCATCCGCTCGTTTGTCGGCGGGACGGACGGGTGCCGCAACACGCCGTGCCGTGACTGCAAAGTGTCGAACTTCCTCTGCATGAAACGGCCGGCCGAGGATATTGCATTCGCGGTAGGATAGCCACTTCTTGAGGACTTGGTAACCGCCGAGATCATAGGTCCGGACTTTTCGGGGCCGTCCCCATTGGTGGGTGCTGCCGAGCTCGAGGTGAATATGGATAGCCGCTACAGATTTTGTGGGGAATCGAACACTGATATTGTGCCGCCTTTAGGCCGACTGCCACAATATCTTGTGATTGACCCGAATTCGGAATTCTCACTGAGGAATTCTAGACGGCAATCGGGGCTTAACTCCGATGCCGTCTCCCTCCATAAGGTGAACTGCCTCCGGGAAAGCCGGAGCGGTTCACGGGCGCTTGGCGCGCATTCTTGCTCTCTGGCGGGAACGGCTGTCGGCCTCGCGTAGATTCGTGCGGACCATGGCGTAGTGGATGAGGTTGGCCAGTAGCTCCCGAGAGTTGCGCCAATTCGCAGAGCTGGTGTCCGGAAGGGTGCCCAAGTAGATGCGCTCTCTGCCATCGTCGCCCCTGTCTATCCATCGGCAAGCCTGGGCTTCTCTAACGGCTTCCATGACGATGTTCCGGGAGATTTGCGACATGACGCCGTCGTGGTAGATGTGCCAGGAATTCTTCCTCGCATCCCACTCGCACTGGTCCACGTTGAGTTGCAGAGCATGGTGGGTCCTTGTCGGCTTTCTGAAGCCGACGCATAGCCTGAGGCCACCGCCGTGCCAATGGTTGACGGCGACGGAGACGGCTTCGACGCGCCCTTGGGTAGCCGCGATGAAGTCCGCGTACCTGGTGTAGTAGCCGCCGCCGCTACGGTTATTGAAGTTGTGCCACGCAGACCCGCGATCCTCCAGGATATGCACGCCATCATGGGAATACGGCAGCTTTTTTGGGGTACCAAACAACACCCGATGGACCGCTAGGGCGAAACGCGAGTCGTTGTCGTCGAGCCCATCAAGGAACCGTTCGTCGCCGAACAACTGCCAGTAGCGGGCGACCGCGCCGCGGTCATCGGCGCTTGCCGGGAAGTCGGGCTTGACGACGGGAGGACCGCGGACCTCCAGCGGTTCCAATGACCTCACAGATTGCCATCGTGAACCTTGCTTCCGGAGGAAGGCGTGGCTTTCGCCGTTGGTGGTCCAGATCCAACGAGCCCGAGCCTTAACGGCATACTCGATTGCCTGCTGGCTGACGCGTTCGTCGAGCTGGACATCGCAGCGCTTGCACTCGACGACGACGAGGACGTCGCCACTGTCGAGCAGTTCGATGTCGGATCGAATTCGAGTGCGGTCTGGGTCGCCTACCCAAGGGTAACTTTTCTCCAACCGCAGGTTGTCCTTGGTCCGTCCCTTGTCGCGGATGAGCCAATGGAGGACGCGTTGGCGGACGCGCTCTTCAGGAGTAGCGGAAACCGCCTTGTCACGAATCAGACATTGAACGGTGTCAGCTCCGTGTGTGACGACGGGCTGGAAGTCGGGTAGGAAGTTGTCGGGCATACATCGGGGTCATTTGCGACGGGGGAACGAAATCCTACGGCCTTTTGACCCCAACAAGCTAGCGATTTCGAATCCTTAGTGCGCATTCCAGCACGAAT
>JGI24796J26693_1001433_pt1 | contig 12339 bp, 9 predicted proteins | sample PinacodermFT_FD_26693 | JGI IMG/M metagenome (IMG submission 26693)
GAGAAGACAGGACGATGTTCGGTTCCGAGACAACGGAGATTGCGACGCGAGCAAACGTAGCGGCAGTGTGGTGGACCATCCTCGGGCTGGGGGCATTCACCTCCGCCTGGCTCGCAATACTACATTGGCAATTGCTACGCATAGCCCGACTACTGCGAAACATACAGCCGCAACAAAAAGCCATGTCGGTTCGACCTCCATCCCAAGATGCCACTTCTGATAACCACCAACCAGCGCGAACACGGCAGCAAACCCGAAAAAACCCAAGGGAATAAGACCACGCCAGTCCCCATCCATTAGAGCAACTTCCTTTGCAAGGAGAGCAACACGCCCAAAACGCTGGCCTTCGTGCCGGCCGCGGTGGCGGCCGAGGTCGGCTTGTGACCAGAGGTTCCGGCAGTCTCCAGCCCATGGTTGGGCAAGTCCGCTGACGTTCCTACGAACGATCCCGCTGTCTGGTCGACGGGCAGGACGTTCTCAAAACAGCGAGACGTACCGGTCCCGAACTTGGGAACCTCCACACAGCAATTGTTTTGGCGCCATCAAACCGCAGGCCGCAGCAGTCCCGCCGCCGTCACCGTCTCCTGGTTGATGGTGTCGGGCAGCTTGTAGCGCGGCCACAGCACAAAGCCCAGCAGGACCAGCGCTCCCGCCAGCAGCGGCGCCAGTCGTATCCCCAGGGGATACTCCGCCGAATCTCCCAACTGCAGCACCAGGCTCAACAGCAACGGCGGCAGCGCGAAGGTCGCCTTCTCAAAGAAGCTCTGCGTCGCGTAGAACATCGCCTCCCGCCGTTCGCCCGTGACCAGGGCGTCGTAGTCGGCGATGTCGGCGATCAGCCCCTTGGGCAGCAGGAACACCGCAGCCATGGGCATGCCGGCGATGAACATGAACACCAACCCCTGCGCCAGCAGGCCACCGGGCAGCGCCATACCAACCAGTCCCAACAGTGGGAACAGCAGGCCGCTAACCACCAGGCATACTCCGTAGATCCGCCGTTTGGAGACCCGTCCCGTCGCGAACAGCCTCCAGATGACAACGCCCGCCACCACCACGCCGGCGATGACGCTCATCGACAGAAAGCTCGACGCCGTGCCGTCCCGATCCTGCAGCAGCACTCCCACCGCAAAAAACGGCACCCACCCCTGGAGCAGCCCGACCCCGGTGGGGAACATCACGAAGGTCGGCAGAAACGCCACGAACTGCGAATTCCGCAGCGTGTCCTTCAGGCTTTGCCAGAATGAAACCTGCGCCGGCGTGGTATCGCGCGGCGCTCGGTTCCACACCGCCCGCAAGGACAGGTAGCGAAACACCAGCGCCAACAATGCAAAGACCGTGCCCGCAACCTGGAAGCCGTGGGCGTCCACGATAAAACCGCCCATCACCAGCCCCAGCCCAGCCCCGACCACTGCGAACAGGAAGATGAGGCTAACTACGCTCATCCGGTCCTGGGCCGTCCTGGTCAGCTCCGGCACGAGGGCCTCCAGCACGACGCTGGACATCGTGGCCGCCGTGAAGAACAATTCGAGCATCAGCACGAAGTACAGCGCGTTCCACCAACTGCTTCCCTCCGTGGGCAGGAACCAGACCAATGCCCCGAACGCGGCGTAGAACGGCGTGCTGAACAGGATGAACGGTATTCGGCGTCCCCAACGGCTCCGCGTCCGGTCGCTCCACCAGCCAATCAGCGGGTCGGTGAACGCGTCGATGAACCGACCGGCAAAGATCAACACCCCCGCCAGCACCCGTGCGTCAATGTCAAACCCCAGCAGCGTCACGTCGGGAACCCGGCTCACACCTGCCATGGCCGGCGGCGCCAGAAAGAACAGCNCCCACTGCTGCCGGAAGTAGGACATGGCCTGCAGCCCGACGTGGTCGGCGGCGAAAAGCAGCTTGTTGAGGAGCGGCAGGCGCACCGCCGATTGTCCTGTGTCGGTCATCACACTCCGAACGTGGTCCGAAAATTGCCGTCGCAATGTACCAGATTCGCGCCGCGGCGTTTCGCCAACGCCTGGCTGCCGGTGCCAGTGCTGGCACACAATCCAGCCCGCTGGACGACCCGCATTGGTCTGGGCGAACCGGTGGCCACCACCAAGACCCTGCGGCGGCGCTTCTTCTCCCTGGCTGGCCGCATCACCCGCAAGGCACGCCGCCTCACTTTGCATCTTCCCCAGGGCTGGCCATGCAAAACCAGTTCAGCCGCGCTCTCGCCAAACTACGCGCCCTGCACTCCCATCCTGGCCATGTCCACGGCGTCTGCCTGTCCACTGGACTACCCAATCACCTGGCCGACCCGCGTCATGCCGGTTCCCGCGTGTCTCCTGCTGCAATCCGCCCGCTGATCCCGCCCGTCGTTGGAGCTGCGGCCCGTCAAAATCCCCTTCGCGTCGCTGACACACTCGGCACCCGTCCCAATCCGTCGGAACCAGGGCCTTGCCAGCCCTTCCCTTTACTTTTCATACCTCGTCTGACCAGCCTCACCGCATACATTCGGTGGATTCCGGCTAATGCCTCACCCAGAAAATCCAAGCACAGAATGCGGCCACACCCAAAGTCGAGCCCACGGCATTGATTCCGACATCAGCTAGAATCCCGCCTCGCCAACCCGTACTCGCCTGGGCAACTTCCGTGAAAAATCCCAAACCAACAGACAACGGTAGAGCCACTAGACCAGCCAGCCACCACGGCCCCTCATCAACTGACTCCAGTGCCCTGAAAAGTAGGAATGACCACAAGGAAAACATCAACAGATGAAACCCTTTGGCCGTCATTACTTGCCGAGACGGAAGTTTTCTCAAAAAGTTGGGTTTCTCCCCATCACCCAACGGCCAAGTTTTCGTCACCTTGCTGAACCCGCAAGGTATGTTCTTCAACATCGCGGGCCTCAGATCCGCAACCGGCCACAGAAATCCTGCCAACATGATCCCAAGAACAACAACCAAAGGTAACCAGTTGTAGACAACATTCATCCCGCCAGACCTCTCAAATCCAAAATTCACCGCACAGTTTCCAGAACGGTTGCGTCCCGCCAAGTGGTGCGATTGGCGGCGTCCGTGTTGTGGTTGCGGACGCTACTCCCCAGATGTTGCTTGCCTTTCAAATTCCGCAGTCATTGACCTGGCTTTTGCGGTTTACCGGATCGAGCAGGCAACTCCCGAGACTCACTGTAGCAAACCATTGGCTATTCAAACACGGCGCCGATGCCAAGACGCGTTGGTTTGTCAGCGGCATAGCGACTCGTTCCGTGGCACGCCATCGCATCCAAAAGGCCGAGTGCGTTGACGACTTGATGGACTAGAGCTTCAGTCCCGAAACCGTTGAAACCGCGATGTCAGTGTTGGGCGTGCCGCCAAGCGGCTGACGCCCGCCGAAGCGCAGCAACAGCAATACTTTCTGAAGCAGCGGTCGCCAACCTACTCAGCAGGCGGACGCGCAAGTCCCCAACAACAAAAGTTTACGTGCAGCGGCGACCGCAGCGATAATACGCCCTCCACCGGAGGGAACCATGTTCGAACGCATCAACCCAGACAAACTCAACGGACGGCAGAAGGAGATTTACAACTTCCAGAAATCTGCCGCCCTGCTGGCCGACTACGGCTTCAACTGCATCAAACTCACCGACGACTGGCGCGGCGCCGATTTTCTGGCCCATCACTTCGACGGCACCACCACGCTCAAGGTCCAGCTGAAAGCCCGCCTCACCATCGACCGCAAGTACGAGGGGCAAGACCTGTGGATGAACTTCCCCTGCCAAGGAACTTGGTACCTCGTGCCCCACGACAAGCTCGTTGAACTGGTCGGGCAAAACACCAACTGGCTCAACACATCGTCTTGGCAAGATAACGGGCTGTACAACAGCACCAATCCATCACCAGTGCTACTCGAACGGCTCCTCCCTTATGCGCTTGCAGCTGAAGAAAAGCCGACGAGCCCGTCAACAACGCATTCGAGCGAAACACACGTGCCACCAGCTCCGCCGAGGACCACGCCGAGCGTTGGAGGGGCGCCAGCCCTTAGCAGCGCCGAGCGTTGGCGCCATCCCAACCTGGCCGTCGCCGCAAACGCGCTAACTGCGGCCGGCTACACTTGTTCCGCGCCACCCAGAGAATTCAGAGGCAATTATCTCGCAGCGAGACGTGGAGACGGGGAAGCCATCACCGTGAGATGCCCGGGTCGCCTGGACATTCGAAAGCAGCAGCTCAGTACCGGCCTGTACATAGTTTTCCCCGACCAGGACGGCATCTGGTACCTCGTCCCACACGACAAACTCGTACACCTGGCAAAGGCCAACACGCCATGGCTGAGATCAGCCTCGTGGCGCGCCGACGGCTGGTACAGCTCAGCAAACCTATCACGCCAAATGCGCGCCGGACTGCGCCGCTTCGCCCTGAACACGACGTGAGCCGGACCCATCAACATCTCGAACTCCCGACGCTGAGAATTCAGAGTTAGCCAGATGCAGGCTGTTGGCACCTCCAGCATCGCAGATGCCAACGGGCGCGCCTTGAGACCATCTCCGCCTGAAAACCCAAGCAGCCTGCGGCACCAGCGCGCCTACACGACACCGTGGTCAGCGCCCCATCAAAGGCGCAGGGCCGAAATCCAGCAACTACACACCTCCGTACCCGCAAAGGGAACAAGCGATGCGTCTGAGCCGCCCAGCCGGTTAGGTTGCTGTTCAAAAGACGCAGACCGATTTTCCCAACCTTCCGATGCGAACCTGACACTAGCCACAGCACGGCCTACCACCTACAATTTACCCTCGACGCCACCAGCCGCGAGGGACCGCCCATGAAGATACGCCACGAAGCTCATACCATCATGTCAATGCTCCCCGACAGGCAACGAGCCTTTATCATCGGCTCCCCGGAACGCGTGTCCGAGTGCATCCAAGCCTTGTCCGACGCCGACATCGAGGTCTGGCATGCCTACCCCATCAACGCGCTGGCAACCGGTCTCATGGGCACCTCAAACCCGCCGGACGTCGGGCCTGCCCAAATACCCGAATTGTTCCTGAACTACCTAGCCGACATTCCGCCCGGTCCCCTAGCCCAAGGTTGGCGTCAACCTATCCTCGAAGCTGTCAAAGACGCTGGCGAACGCTACTTCAACGCCGCAGACCGCAATTTCCAACTGGGCGACGTGCGTTCTGCCGCCCATGACCTGTGCAGCGCCGTCAACTGCGCCGTAATCGGCCAAGCCGCCATTCGCGGCTGGCCACACGCTGACGCCAGCAACGACATCAACACCATGCTCGGCCTCGCTACCGGCATACTCCCAGCCGACCAGACCCAATTTAGAGCAGTCATCGACAACACCGCTGAGGAAAACCTGGATCTGAACAGCGCTTACGGCGCTGCTACAGGCATCCTACAAGCCGTAGACCACGGCTACTTCCACGCTTTCGGCTACACGACTGAAACCGCAACGCAATTGGCCCGACACGCCTTCGGCCTCATCACCCAGACCGGAGGTCCAACTCCTTGACGCCCTGGGACAGACGGCTCTTGTCCGAAGAATTCCTCACCCGTTCGGACGCTGAATTCAACCCTAGCGGCAATGACCAGATCGCTGCCGAGATCCTTTGGGGCGCGGCCGCGCAACTGCTCCTGATCGAAATACACCGCGAACCCACACTGAATTTCACAGATCACGGTTCCTACCGCGACGCGGCAACATTCCTCCAGGCCAAGAGTACGGGCACTGTGGTCCTGACCGACTTCGATTGCGCCAACAAACTGCACGGGCACTTCTACCACGGCCACCTGTCTGAAAGCGATCTACGAAGCTGCCGTCGCATCACCAAACGTTTCATTCAACGGCTGGGCACCTATCTCGACCAGTCGACAGAGGCTTCACCGCCGCACACCGCCTGAAACGAACGCCAACGCCTGACCTTGCCAACCACCAGTCAAACACGAGCCATAGAGAATTCCGGGGGTCGTGAGGCCAGAGTCAGCCTTTCCCGGCGGATGGCAGCGGGACATCCCAGCGCCATGGGCTCCGTTGGCGCGGATCTGCGGAAACGACCTCACCTGGGCATGCCACCATCCGCACCACTTCTCGCAGTACCGCGACGACAACGGGCGCGAAACCAAGGGATGAAGAGTGTTTCCAAGGTTCGACCGGCAGTGGATCCTGACCGACCCCAATGGCTCCGGAGTTTCCCAATGGCGTCTTCCACGGTGGTTTTACCCTGACAGCGACAAGCCGCCTTTGACGTACCACGCCGACCACTGACGTTGGCAGCATGACGCGAAGCACGCCTACCTGCGGAGCGTCGGCAGATGGCAGGAGTTCGTGCTCGATCTTGCCCACTACGCCGAAGCCGTTGAGTGGTTATCTGACCTCGTAAGCAGCCTCGGCTCCGACACGCGAACATCATGAAGACGAATGGCGTCCTGTCGGATAATCCGTAGAACGACGATGTCGGACCCCCCAGAAAACCATAACAACACCTGGCTGGTGCCAGACACGTCGCGGTAGTCCAGGTCTGGCCCAGTACGGCAACCGCTGGAAACGTTGTACCGCCGGTGGCAACGTCGCTTCCGGCGGCTTTTTCGTGCCCGAGCCATCAGCAGAATTCGACCACAGCCACCGAGGAGCGACAACATGGCGCCGCGACGTCCACGGACAGCCGACGGAAGCCGGAAGGCCCAACCCTCGCTGGACGCCCCGGAGCCGGAATTCACCGCAATGCTCGAGCAGTACTGCGACCTGCGCCGCTGCGGCTTCTCCCAGACCGAGATCCAGACCAAGCTCCAGCTGAAACGACACCAACCCGGTCTGCTGCTGGCTGAAGCCGCCAGGCGGGGAATGCCAGGCTCACAGGAGAACCAGAGCGACGCCGTCGCCGAATGGCTGCTTTCGTGTTTCGACGCCAGGATCGAGGTCTCCGCCATCCGGCGGATGTCCGCCCTCACGGAGCGGGGAATAAAGCAGCGGCTCAAACGCGCGCTGGACACCGCCAGCGGCAACCCGCCGTCTGGCCTCATCACCCCAGCACCGGACGGGAAGCCAGGCCGCGTGTCCTGGCTCGACCCCGGCGGACGGCTCATGCACCGACCTTTCGACGGCGCGTTCCCCGCCCACTACACGGCCGAAACGGCGGTGGCACAGTGCCGCCAGGTGTTCATCGAGTTGCTCGACCACCCAGAGGGTCGCGCCCGAGACCGCGCCTATACCATGCTGCGCCTAGCCCAGAGTGGACTGCACGCCTTCGACCGCGAAGCAGGTCAGGAACTCTACGACGCCATGGACAACGCCGGACTCGATGACGACGCCAAACGGACGGTCGTGCTCAAGCTCCACGACCACCCATATGTCCAGCAACTGCTGCTGCAGCGGTGCGGCATCAGCCCCAGGTGGCTTGACGGCAAACGGGCCAGGTTCCTTTCCCGCCGGACGAGGCAGTACGGCCACTCACCGGCGTTCACGCGGTATGCGGTCGAACTCTTCGGCCATGACCCCGACGCGTACTACATGATCGGCGTCGAGCATCGAATTCCGGAGCCCACTCTCGAGGGGAGGGCCAAGTGCGTCGAGAGCCTGCTGGACGCGGGCTTCAGTCCCGAAGCCGTCAAAACCGCGATGTCGGTGCTGGGGGTGCCGACCGGAGGACGGCACCCGCCGAAGCGGAGAAGGTATACCAAGACAGGGTAGACAATGGCCTCTACTGCGGCGGTCCCATCACGACGGCAACAAAGCACCGCTGACCTACCACACCGACCCCAGGCGCTGGCTGCGCGACGCTGACCACGCCGACCGCTGGCGCGCCTCCGAAAGCCCGCCAATCTGAACAGGATTAGGCTGTGCGGAGAGACTCGGGATCGCCTTCGGCGAGTTGCAGTTGGTGTGCACCGAGACCCTCGAAGAGTTGCTCGCGACAGGTGAAAACCAAGATCTGCACGCGCTGTGCGGCGTGCGAGAGAATGTCGAACATCAGCCGCATCCGCTGGTCGTCGGAGAACACGAGCGCATCGTCCAGGACCACAGCGGCGGGCGCACTTTGGTCAATCAGCATTTCGGCGAAGGCCAAGCGAACGAGGACGGCGATCTGTTCCTGAGTACCCATGCTCAGATGATCGAAACTTTCCTCGTATCCCGCGTGGCGGGACATTCCCGTGATATACAAGTCCTCGCCTATGCAGATTTCAGCGTCAGGGAAAAGCATTTGGAGGTATGGATGGATGCGGTTGACGACCGGGGAAAGGTAGCGTTCTCTGGCGTCGCTCTCGGCTGTGCGAAGTGTTTCTGCCAGGAGGTCCAGGACTCTTACTTCGCGTTCGAAATGTTCGCAGCGTTGCGTGGCCAGCGCAAGTTCATGCTGCGTGTGTTCGATGGCTTCGTCGATGCCTGCGCTATCATGAACTTCAATGCGCTCACGTAGCCGGCCGCCCTCGATCCGTAGCTCAACTCGGGTGCTTTCGCGTTGTTCAATCGCCGCTTGGAGTCGTGAGATGCGGGCTTCCAGTTGTGTCCTGGCGCTGGCTGGTCGTTCCGCCTCCAGCATGGACACGGTTTGTTTCTGTTCCGTCACTGCGTGCGCCGCTGCTTCGTACGCCTCTGCGAGTTGCTGATCAGGTACGCCTTCAGCCTCGCTTTGGAGACTTTCGTCACGCTTGTCAACCAACTCGGTCTGACTATCCACGCTGTTTTGCAATGTGCGCAATTCCACCATGTGCTCTGAAACGGCTCGCGCCCTCTCATCCACAGCCTCGCGAGCGACCCGTTCCTCGCCCCTTGCCTTCTGCAGTTCTGTCTGAGCGGATTCCAAGGCGGTTTCTGCTTGTTCCTTTTCCGGCGTATCCTCGTCTGCCGGCAGGCCCTCCAGTGTGCGGCGCAACTCGTCTATTCGTGGTTGAAGCGCCGCTGCGCCGTCGTGCGGTGCGATTCGTTCCAGTTCCTGTTGGGCCGCATCGGCGGTAACTTCGAGATCGCGCCGTTGGTCACGCAGGACTTGTGCTTCGGCAAGCGTTTTCGCCTCGACTTCGCTGAGAGCGGCGTCCAGCTCCGCTTTCGCTTCCCGTTCCGCCCGTAAGAGTTGGTCACGGTCGGCGACGGCAGGCTCGATGAGAATCCTTCCCCGCTCCGGAATGGTGATGGCGACTGGCTCGACCGCCTCGACTATCGTGGGCGGGTCTGTCAACGGAACGCCGTCGGCCTCAATGCCACCAAGACGGTCGCTCGGAATGTCAAAGGTGACACGGGTTGCCGCGACGCTGAGCCGTGCACTTGCCTGTTCGGCTGCGTCCGTAGCTTGGCGGATCCGCTGTAGCAATTCGTCCGTTACCTTGATCTGCTCGGCTTGCTGCCGGGCTTGAGTGAGTCGTTCCTGCGCGGCTTCGACAGCACTCTGTTGGCGGAGCAAGTCGTTCAACTCTGCAAAGCGAGTGATTCGATCCAGGATTCGGCGCCATCTTGCCTCTGACTGTGTCGCTGCTTCAACGGTCGCTTCTGCGTTCGTCGCAGCCTGCCGGAGTTCGTCAAGCGCCGCCGACGATTCTTGCTGATGCTGTTGCAGTCCCTCCAACCGCTCGGTGTCCTGCCTCAGCTTTACCTGATCCGTCCTGAGCTCTACGCGCCGGGATGCGCGTTCGGCTTGAGCGCGTTCGGCTTGCTCCAACTGCCTCTGCCGGTTCTGGAGTTCGCTGTGAGCGGCTTCGAGTTGCAGGTCGTGCCGCATCACCTCACCGAGCTGCCCTTGAGCCTCTTTAAGTTCCTCCTGATCCATGCGGTCCTGAGTGCCGTCCTCAAGCCGCGCAAGCCGTGCTGTCGTCGTGGCCATCTGCTCGAGCGTTTCCGACATCTGCAACTTTTGCTGCTGTTGGTCGCTGAGACGTTGATTCAGCCCGCTGACGCCATCAAGCGTGTCCTTGTACGCGCCGCGCGGCTGACGCCGTACCGCAGTCACCAGTTCGCCCCGCTGATCTTGTATGACCTGCGGCAGCTCTCTGCCACGCCGGCCTCCGAGGACCGTACCGACCTCGGACTCCAACCCTGCACTAAGACTCGCCAGGGCTGAATCGGGCAGATTCGGTCTACCGAAAGACTGGCCCTGCAGCACCCACAGGACGCCCCACATGCCAAGCGATTCCGAAGTTGCGCCCCGGTTGCCTGCCTCGACGAAACCCAGAAGGTTGCGCAGCTCGTTTTCGGCAGCGTCCGCTTCGAGCAATGTGCCATCAGGGCACTCTAGCTTTGCAAAGGCGCTCCTGACGAAGCGCTTGGTCAGCGTGTACTCAGCGCCATTTACTTCAAAGACCAGTTCGACCACCGGCGCCGCGCCACTTCGATCATTTTGCAGTGCCACGATTGGCTGCGCCCGGGAACTGTAGCGCTCGAACAGCACTGCTCGAAGCGCATCCAACAGGGTCGATTTACCGAGCTCGTTCGGCCCAACGACCAGATTGAGACCATCGCCGAGCTCACCCAACTGTGTCGGCACAGTGAATCGCTTGAGCTGGTTGACTGAGAGCTTGCGCAGCTTCATCGTTGCCCCGACTCAAGCTTCTTGTGTTCGATGTAGAGTCGATGAAGAGCGGCACGAGCGAGTTCGGCATCACTCCCCCCTGCCTCTACCATGCCTCGGAGCTTGTCAGCAGCGGCGCGCACAATTCCGCCTGGATCGATACTGTCAAGATCGTCGTCAGTAGGTTCCGGAAACAGTTGCCCGCGGTCGACCCGAAGATGAAAGAACGCTGCGGCCGCTTCCTCGACGATCAGTTCCTCAAAGCGGTGCAAGTCAGCCAGTGAGAGGGCTCCTGAGAGTTTCACATCGACCAGTGTGTGGTTGAGGTCACCGTTCAGGTTCCGCAGTTTGTGTTCAAGTAGATCTACGTCTTCCCGGTTCTCCACGCGTTCATCGAGCGATTCCCAGCGGTACTGACCTGTCGGGAACGGAGTGACCCGTGGCAACTCGCTCGGACCGTCGATTTCTACCAGCAGGGCTGTGCCCATACCGCGCGTCTGAAATGAGTCCGTCTCGGGCGTGCCGCTGTACCAGCAGCGCTCGTTTACCTGGAGCTCTCCGTGCCAATCGCCCAGGGCGAGGTAGTCAAGTCGAGCGAGCTGCGTTCGCGCAGGGTCGATTGGGTTTGCTCTCTGTTCCTCATTTGTATCGAAGCCATACACGGCGCCATGAGCCAGACCGATGCGGACCAAGTGGGCTTCGCTAACCTGGTCGTCCATCCAGGCGGTCGGGTCATTAAGGGTACGACGATGTTGGAGTGGAGCCGCAAGAAGGACGGCGGCATCTTGCTCGATGACGGTGGCAGCAGATTCGGTATGCGGGTGGATGTTGTCGGGCAGGCCACGCCTTCTGAGCTGATCCCACAGCCCATTGGGCTGGTAAGGATCATGGTTTCCCGGCAGCAGATGCCAATGCACCGAGTTGTAAGCGCGCATTCGCTCGACGACCTGATTGCGCGTGTGGAGAGAGGGAGTTGCATGGTCGTAAACATCACCCGCAACCAATACATGGCTCACGTCGTGCTCGTCGGCGAGATTGCCGATGCGTGTAATCGCCTCCAGTCGTGCCAACTGGAGGCCACCCATCTCCGCACCCTCAACGAAGCGGAAAACTTTGCCAATCTGCCAGTCGGCAGAATGAATGAAACGGAATGCCATTGACTAGGCGGTCCCCCTAAGTACATCGTGACCGGCGCGCATTCTACGGAGTATGCGTGGCCAATGCAAGATTATATTCGCAGCCCAATCGAGAAGTGCACCACACCTCCACAGGAGGCGGACTCTCCAAGCCTTGGCCTGCGATTCCTGTGGCACTACTCTAATAGAGGAAAATACGCTACGCGGACATCGACCGGCTCATGACCGAAAGTGATCTGCACCAGCGTCGTCAGTGGACTCACCAACGAACGCATGAGTGAATGGGACCGGGTTCACCTCGACCCCGACCTTAGCTTCGACGCGCACCGACGCCGCAAAAACCGTGCCGCCTGGCAACAGAGGAACGGGCCCTCATCGTCCACGAAGGTCGCCACGACGCCCTCGTCAGAGGTCCGCCCTACCAGAACCTCACTGATAAGAACACATCCACTGACAGGCCGCGTTTCTGACACCGCAGAGCCGCGGAGAGGCTCGCATCAGAGCCAAAGACATCCCTACCCTGTTGCCAGAGAAGGCTGTCTCCGTGGCCTCAGCGCAAGTTTAGCGCTGCTCCTGAACACCCGCTACAATGCCCCCAGCACGATGCCGTTTACCGACGGCACCAGAGGACCACAATGACCAGCAGCACCCAGCAGGAAGCTTTCAGCCTCGTCATAGAGCGACAGAAGGGCGGAGCATCCGAGAACGACATCAGGTTCGCATTCCAAACCT
>JGI24796J26693_1001434_pt1 | contig 12330 bp, 14 predicted proteins | sample PinacodermFT_FD_26693 | JGI IMG/M metagenome (IMG submission 26693)
CCAGCACCACGACGCCCGCCGCACCGAGTCGGGCGGGGCAATGTTCCTGACCCTGGAGACCATCCCTTCGGAAATTGCCGACCAGGTAAAGGGCGGCCAGCCAGGCAGCGGCATGGAAGCTGACCACGAGGGAGGGCAGGAGGCTACCACCCACATGTGGGCCGACCACCTCATCGAGATAGACGCCCAGGGCAACCAGGTCTGGAACTGGCACGCCTGGGAACACCTCGATTTGGAAGAGGATATTATCACCCCCGGCGAACCCCGCCACGAGTGGAGCCACGGCAACACCATCGTGCCCCTGGGCGACCGGGTGCTGGCCAGCTTCCGCAACATATCAACCGTGTTGATGATCGACAAGGCTTCCGGAGAAATCACCTGGAAGGTGGGTTGGGACGTGATCTCCCGCCAGCACGACCCCAGCCTGCTGCCCAACGGCAACATCCTGCTGTTCGACAACGGGGAACGGCGCAAGAATGACGTGCGCATATTCTCCCGCGTTGTGGAGATTGACCCCAGCACCAACGAGATAGTCTGGGAATATCGCGACAATCCCTACTTCAATTTCTATAGCTCCCGCATCTCCGGCGCCCGCAGAATGCCCAACGGCAATACCATCGTAACCGAGGGTATGTTTGGCCGGATGTTCCAGGTCACGCCCCAGGGCGAGGTTGTGTGGGAATACATCAACCCCTATTTCCCTCAGGGGACCGACGGCTACGAAGACAACCGGGTCTTTCGCTGTTCGTGGTACATGCCGGGGGAAATACCCCAACTGGGATAGACGGCCAAGAATGTCAGCCCGGCAATGCACCCGAATTCGGGGTAATCGCATCCTGGTTTGATGTTTCTCTGACCCCGCCGAAGGATTCAGCACGGCATTCCTCCATAATGTGATTGCCCTGTGAGACCTTCCAGCTTGTCCCTGCCCTTTTGGGCGGGTATCATAGGGACGGCAGCCGTAACTGGTGATTAGCACTTCCGATTTTGTAGTGCAATGGCTGTCAACCCGGCAGCAGGTCTGGACGTGGCAGCCCTGGCCTGAACCCCTTCAGGCCGACGGTCAGAGATCCGGCGAAACCGGAAATTCTCAGGATGTGTGCCGCAGGCAACGCCCTGGGGCATAGCCTTGCCCCGCTGCCTTGCCTTGAATCGGTCGGCTGGACCATAGGAGAGAACCAATGGAAGAGACCCCTCAGCGTGTTCTGGTAGTCATACCCCATCCCGATGACGCGGAAATCTGGTGCGGCGGCACCCTGGCCCGTTGGATTGGGCAGGGCGCCGAGGTCGTGTATGTGCTTTGCACCGATGGCGGCAAGGGCACGGACAAGGCTGGAATCACTGCCCAGGAACTGGCCGCAACCAGGGATCGGGAACAAGTGGCTGCCGCAGACGTGCTGGGGGTTAGAGAGATAGTCAAGCTGGGCTACCCCGACGGGGAATTGGAAGACACCGGTGATTTCCGCAAGCAACTGGTTCGCGAAATCCGGCGGGTACAGCCCGACGTGGTAATGGTCACCGAACCTTACGTCCGCAGCATGGTATGGCACCGCGACCATCGCGTGGCCGGCCAGGTAGCCCTGGACGCCGTTTTCCCCTACGCCCGCGACCACCTTCATTTCGGCGAACTCTGGAGCGAAGAGGGACTGGAACCCCACAAGACGGGCGCCATCCTGTTTTGGGGAACGGAGCGCGCCGACACCTTCATCGACATTGGCGAGACAATGGAGGTTAAGCTGGCGGCCGTGCAGGCCCACAAGAGCCAGGTTGCCGACCACCCGGAGCGAGAGGTCGTGGACTACGTGTACCAGCGCGCCCGGGACGCCGGCTCCGAGGGTGGCTGCCAATACGCCGAAGCCTTCCGCCGCGTAAACTTCCGCACTGGGTAGGGTAGGTTATCCACGAACAGGCGCGAATGATCACTGGTTTACTGTAATAACGCAGGGGCAGCCACAAAGGCCGCCCCTGCGTCTAAGACCTTTCACGTTCCTGGAGTGGCGGGAATCGATCTTCCTTCCAAGAGCGATTTGTTGCTTGCAGTCTATCTACAGGCCCCGATAGGCATCCCGTCGGTGACTAATGCGAATTACGTAAACAAGAAGCTCCAAGCGTTCTACTTCATGGATGATACGATAGTCTCCAACTCTCACGCGACTCAGTCCTCGCAACGCTCCTTGCAGTGGAGCGCCTGACAACGGACTCTCCGTCAGGCTTCAATGGCCCTGCTAATCCTCCGACGGTCAACCCTGGGTAAATCCGCCAGGTCCTTGACTGCGCTTTCCTTAATCCTTACTGAGTAAGTCACGCTTGACGTCTTCCCAATCCAGGAACCTGTCGCTATGGTCGTTCAGTCTTTCCGTGGCCAGGGCCGCATCCTTCAGGTCTTCCAGGTAGCTCTCTACAGCTTGCCGTATGATGTCGTTCCTGCTCTGATTGGTAGCCGCCGACGCCTCATCCAGGGCCTCCACAAGTTCGTCAGGCATGGTGGCCGATATCTCTGCCATCTGATTTGCTCCTGGCATTAGTTGGCTTCCCATTGGAAAATTCTACAGCGGCCCGTCCCCGGGCTCCGAGAGCATAACCTCCCGCAGCAGGGGCAATGGCGGCGCACCGTAGGACAGCAGCTTGTCGTGGAATCCCCTCAGCGAGTACGCTGCCCCCTGCTCCCGCCGGTAATCATCCCGGAGCTTCAGGATCATCAGCTTGCCCAGGGTATAGTTCAAATACCCGGGGTCAAAGGTGCCCCGCAGCGCCTCTCTCCGTGCCGGCAGTTCTTCCATGTAGGCGTTGTCGATGAAGAACTGCGTCGCCTCCTCCAGCGTCATCCCCTGCGTGTGCATGCCCAGGGCGCACAGGTATCGGCAGTTGCGCACCAGGGCCTCCAGCAGCTGCGTTACCTGCAGCGCCTCCTGGCCCCGGGCGTACTCCGTCTCCAGCATCATCTCTTCCGTATAGTGGGCCCAGCCTTCGGTAAAGGCATAGGACGACGCCACCCGGTTTACCAGGGGCAGCGGGCGCCCGTAGCTGCTGTGCAGGTGGTGGACGAAGTGGCCCGGATAGACCTCGTGGATGGAGATTATGCGCAGGGTGTCATAGTTAAAATTGGTCAGCCATTCCTCCGCCTGGGTGGCCGTCCACGTATCCTCCACCGGCGTCACATAGTAGTAGGACTCGGTGGCCCGGGTTTCCAGCGAACCCGGGCTGTCCATGGCCGCGAAGGCGTACCGCATATAGGTGGGAGTCTCAATAACCTGGCAGCGGTCCTCCGCGGGCAGGGAGATAATGTCGTGGTCCAGCAGCGACTGCCGGATGTCCTCCAGCATGGCTTGGGTCTCGGGAATCAATGCGTCGGCGGCCGGGTGGTTCCGGCCAATCTCCCCCACAATCTCCCGTATGGAACGCCCCGGCCCGATGGCTGCCGTGGCCTCCGCCAGACGCTCCAGGGTCCGTTCCTCCGTTCCATGTTGGCCTGTCCCAGGGCGATAATGTCCCGCAACGGAACGTTGACGCCCTCGCCGTAGGCCAGCATGTCCGAATAAAGCTGGGAACCGATGGCAAAGTCCCCATCCACGCCCTCGGGCAGCCTGCCCAGCCGTTCCTCCAGCTTCACCGCAAAGCCATCCAGGGCCAGGGCCGCCCTTGTACGCGCCTGGTCGAAGCTTGCCAGGGTTTCCGCATCCCCCACTTCGCTCCCCGACTGGTCCAGGTCCACCCGGTAGAATCGGGCCATCCCCCGGTAGCTTTCGATGCTCATCTCCAGCACCGGACGGCTCAGTTCCGCCGTCAGGGCCGTGTCAATGACCTGCAGAAAGTCGGGGACCTGCTCCATGGCCTGGGTTGCGGCGCGCAGGCGGTCCACCAGGGGCGCGTAGTCCCGCTTAACGTACCCGCCCACGTTCAGGTAGCCCACCTGCCGCATGGGGTTGTTCTCCAGCGGCCGCATCTCCTCCAGGTTGAACAACTCCCGGCGCAGGAACAGTTCCAGGAGGCGATGGGTGAGGCGGTCCTCGGACTCAGATCCGTTGCCGTTGCCGTTCCCGTCGGCCAGCCCCGACAACTGTGCCAGCCCCCGCCGCAACTCCTCCACCCGGCGGGTTATGCGGTGGGGCGAAAGGTCGGGCAACTGTCCGTCATACTCGTGGCGGCCAATCCGCGAACCGGCGGTGGGAAAGAAGTCCCAGTGCTCCTTGACCAACCGCTCGGCCAAACTCTCAAAAGCGGCGCTCATAGCCATCTCTCTTCAATCCACCAATGAACACGAAGAATCACCAATGTCTTTCTGGGTTCTCTCCACGAGGGCTTGCGCCCAGGGAAGAGGTCAAGCCCAATCCTGGACTAACCCACTGGTGAACATTCGTGCCCATTCGGGGAAAAATACGCTCGTCCCGGGCCCGTCGAAGGACGTGTCCTTCGTGAATAAATGGACTAAACCAGTTCGCTGATCTGGATTTGCGGGCGGATGTCGGTGTAGTTGGGGGTGTCGCCCATCAGTTCCCGCCCGTGGGTCTTGAAGCCCTCGTGGACCTCATCGGTGGTATTGAAATACAGGTTGCCCACAGCCACAAAGGGCGCGTCGGCGTTGGGGTCGGCGGAACTCACCCCGCTCTCAATCTCGCTCCGCAGCAACCCCATCGAGTCCAGCCGCTGGTGCACCAGGGGCATATGCGTCCCCGTGTAGTAGTCCATATTAAAACTCTTCCCCTCTTCATTGGGGTAAAGAAAAGAAACTTTAATCATCGAAAAACTCCTTGTAGGTTTGGTGGTCTGGCTAGGAAGCCATTTTACAACAGGGGTATGGGGGTGACTACGGTGGACTTGGTTAAGTTTAGGCTTGCTGGCGAAAAGCATCAATAAATTCACCTTAGGATTCCACCACTCCTTGACTCCTGTAAACAGCCCTTTCGAGCCAGTTACTATTGTCGATATGTCAAGACAGAAATGCGGCCACAATTTGCCTCAGTCTTTCTAAGGATGAGTTTTTCCGGTAAAATCTGACCTACCTAGACAATCCATTCTGGGGTTTATCTCAGACATATGAGCAACCAGTGGTGGGAATAATGCCAGGCAGCATCAACTTAAGGATTGAGGGGCAGGACGAGGTCTTGAATCCAGCAGCCTTCATCAATGCTGTACGGTATTTTTGGGGTATGCTTCGAGACTTAGACTCGGCGCTTTCCAAGGGGGAGAAAGGCGCTATCAAGTGGGAGATTGAGTCTCTAACCAAGAATAGCCCCGCGGTTGTCGCATTTAGAGGTAGTTCTCTTACCGATAGGGATACGTTAGTCAAGATCGAAGACACATGCATCGGTGGATTGAGGGAACTTTCGGAAGGTAAGAGGCTTCCGTATTACTCGGATTCAGCTATCAGAAATGCCCTTCGACTTGCCAGATTACACAGTCCAAACAAAAGGAGCGGCTTAAGACTGATCCAGGTATTTAGTGACAGTCACCAGGTTGACTTGGGGCCCCATACAGTTGAAGGAATTCAGTCCCTTACCGAGTTCTCGTATGAGTCGGTTGGTTCAGTAGTAGGTAATCTGGACTCTATTTCAGTCCATCGGGGAAACGAGTTCCGCGTGTGGGAAGAGCTTGAGGCTCGTCCTGTAACGTGTCGGTTCCCGCCAGCAATCTTGGAGCAAGCTAAGCAAGCACTGGGCAACCGTGTTCTGGTCTCAGGGAATGTTAGGTCTAATTCCCACGGGCAGCACACGTCAGTGCTGGTTCATGGTATTGAGCTTTATCCTGAGGATTCCGAGCTTCCTACAATCGAGCAAATGTCGGGAATCGTCGACGACTTTACTGGAGGTATTTCTTTAGGGGACTACATAGAGGAAGTCCGAAGTGGTTGAACGCCTGAACCATCATATCTATTGGGACACCACCTGCTTCATTTGCTTCTTGAACCGGAGTGAGCTAGATCGGAGGGCTATTTGCGAGGATGTATTGAGGAATGCCAAAGAAGGTCATGTTTCCCTCTATACCTCGACCTTAACGATTGCCGAAACGCTGTATCCTAGGCGCGCCAACTTACCGAATCCCAGAAGATTAACACCTGATGAAAGTCAGCTTATCGATGGAATGTTCAGATGGAGTTGGCTCAAGAAGATTGATGTTGACCAACGAATCGCTTTCTATGCCGCGGAACTTGCTCGCGACTATAATCTTTATCCTAGTGACTCGATTCATGCAGCTACGGCAATTCTCACACCCTCTATAAGTACCTTACAAAGGTGGGATAGAGATTTCAGCAGAGTTTCGCACTTGGTTGACGTTGGAGACCCCAGCAGACTAAGCCTGCAAGGTACGTTCGACGATATCTTGGAACGTATTGGGCCTCATCCCGATGACCTCTCTTAATGATACGAGGCTAACTCAGCTTTAAACTGGCTGCTTCGTTGCACCGAATTTGTAAAGAGGTCGGTGAGGAATGGAAAACAATGGCACCCCTTTCTGCCGTGCTGTATGCCACACATTCCCAATTGACACCAACCCCCCAATACCCGATAATTCCACCCAACTATAATCATTCGCAAACAACAATGATTATTGAAGAGTTCAAGAAGGAGGATTGGCTATGGCGAACCAGGATATTGCCCTGATGGCCCACCTTATGCGCCGCGCCGGTTTTGGCGCCACCCGCGAAGAGCTGGAAGCCCTGTGCGAAAAGGGCTACGACAACGTGGTGGAAGAACTGCTCAACCCCACGGAAGAGCCGCTGGACCGCTTTGAAATGATGCGCTACCAGCCCTGGACCTGGCGTCCCGGCACCCTGCCCGGCATGGGCGCCGCCGAATGGCTTTGGTGGATGGTCAACACCCGCCGACCCCTGGAAGAGAAGATGACCCTCTTCTGGCACCACATCTTCGCCACCGGTGTGTCCAAGGTGGACCACTACGACGAAATCCAGAACATGATCACCCTGTTCCGCGAACAGGGCATGGGCAACTACAAGGAACTGCTCCTGGGCATGGCGAAGAACCCGGCCATGATTTACTGGCTGGACAACAACGATAACCACGCCCACGCGGTCAACGAGAACTGGGGCCGCGAGCTTCTGGAACTGTTCAGCATGGGTGTTGGCAACTACACCGAGGTTGACGTCCGCGAGTGCTCCCGCGCCTTTACCGGCTGGACCTTCGAGGCCAAGCTCCCCCGCGGTCCCCTGGGCCGCCACGACTGGCGCTTCGAATACCGCCCCGATGACCACGACAACGGCGAGAAGACCTTCCTGGGCGAGTCGGGCAACTTCAACGGCGACGACATCATCGACATCGTCTGCCAGCATCCTGCCACCGCCGGCTTCATCGCCCGCCACCTGTACAACTTCTTCGTGGCCGACGAGGCCCAGGTTCCCGCCTGGCAGGTTATTCCCCCCGTGGACGAGGATGCCATCGACGCCCTGACCGACGCTTTCATCGAGTCCGGCTACGACATCAAGGCGACCCTGCGAGTCCTGTTCACCTCCGACTTCTTCAAGAACGCCCGCTTTGCCAAGCTGAAGAGCCCGGCCGAAGTGGTGGTTGGCACCCTGAAGCTGGTGGGCGGCGCCGGATTCCCGGCCCCCGGCATCGGCGACCTTTCCCGACAGCCCAACTACATGGGCCAGGACCTGCTCAATCCCCCCAGCGTGGAAGGCTGGCACACCGGCGCTGAGTGGATCAACAGCGGCTCCCTGATGCGCCGCATCAACTTCACCGCCGACATGGTGGGCGACACTTCCCGCCCCGGCGTCCAGTCCATCGTCAGCCGCCTGCGCAGTCAGGGCGATGTGGGCCCGGAGCAGTTCGTTGACATCTGCCTGGACCTGATGGGCCCTCTGGATGTCAGCAGCGACACTCGCCAGGAACTGCTGGACCACGCCGTCCCCGGCGGCAGCCTGAACTGGAGCAACGAAGACGCCGCCACCGAGCGCGTATCCGAACTGTTGCAGCTTATCGTCTCCCTGAGGGACTACCAGTACGCCTAAAGTCTTGAAAACTTCTGGGGCGGCCATGGCCAAGGGCTGCCCCAGCCAGAATTGATCAGAAACCACAAACTTCCAGGAGGAAAAGCAAATGGCCAGTACCAAGAAAGACCCCGTGCTGGTGGTTCTGCAGCTTACCGGCGGCAATGACTACCTGAACACGGTAATTCCCATTACCGACCCCCTCTATCGCGACAACCGCCCGGCAGTGGGCGTGGCCGATGAGCGCATTTTGAAGCTCAACGACAAGGTCGGCCTGCACCCCACTATGGGCCCCATGAAGAACCTTTGGGACCAGGGCAACTTGGCCATCATCCACGGCGTCGGCTATGCCAACTCCCCTCGCTCCCACTTCCGCTCCATGGACATCTGGCACACCTGCGAGCCGGACAAGCTGGGCACCGAGGGCTGGCTGGGCCGTGCCACCAAGGAAATCGACCCCAACAAGGAAAACGTGGTAACCGCCGTCAGCTTCGGCCCCAGCCTTCCCCGTGCCCTGGCCCTGCCCACCGTGCCGGTGGCCTGCGTGGACGACCTGGACTCCTTTGGTCTGCTGACCGGTATCAACGAGGCCGAACAGCGGGACAAGATTCTTGACCGCTTCACCCGCCTCTACTCCCCCACCATCGGCACCGGCGCCGTAATGGACTATCTGGGCCAGACCGGTCTCGACTCCATGAAGGCCGCCGACATCCTGAAGGTAGCGCCGGAGATGTACTCCTCCAATATCGAGTACCCGGACACTACCATCGCCTCCAAGCTGAAGGGCATCTCCCAGGTGCACCAGGCCAACCTGGGCACCCGGGTCTTCTACTGCGACCACGGCAGCTTCGACAGCCACTCCAACCAGGTTGGCATGCACGACAAGCTGTGGACCGACGTTTCCCAGGCCGTGGAGAGCTTCTTCGACGACCTGCGCGAGAACGACGCTGCTGACAACGTCATAATGCTGATGTTCACCGAGTTCGGCCGCCGTGTCCATGACAACGGCTCTGGCACCGACCACGGCGCTGGCGGCGTAGCCTTCCTGGCCGGTGATGCCATTAAGGGCGGCGAGTACGGCGAATACCCGTCCCTGCGCCCCGAGCACCTGGAGCAGGGTGACCTGGTCCCCCACACCGACTTCCGCAGCGTTTACACCGCCATCGTGGAAGACTGGATGGGTATGGACGCCCAGCCCCTGGTTGGCGGCGTCTTCGAGAAGCCGGCCTACTTCTAGGCTGGACGCCAAATAACAAAACTGGAGAGTGCACAATGCTAACGCAAGTAGCAGCCGGGCGCACTTACGACTTTAGCCACTCCGTGGGCCGCGGCGCCCAGTCGGGTATGGGTTTCAGCCAGCCCGTGGCCGCCGCCCAGGGTCCCAATGGCGTCGTTTACGTCGTCAACCGGGGTAGCGAGGGAATCAGCAATGTTTCCTGGAATCGCATTGGCTACGGCGCCCGGGTTTCCCAGATTACCATCGGCGCAGAATGGGGCCAGGAAGAGTTCCTCGGCGAGTTCTCCAAGTACGGGGACGGCAACGGGGAGTATATCTGGGGTTCCGGCGTGGTGGTGGACAGCCAGGGTCGGGTCTATGTCTCCGACGAATGGCTGAACCAGATCAACGTTTATGACCAGGACGGTAACTTCCTGAACCGCTGGAGCACCGTGGAATCCGACGACGGCAGGGAGCACGGCACCGCCAGCATCGCCATCGACGCTGACGATAATATCTACTTGACCGACGGTCGCTGTCACGAAGTACGCAAGTTCAGTTCCGATGGCAAGTTCATCGCTTCCTGGGGTAGCCAGGGCTCGGACAACGGCCAGTTCAACGCTCCCTGGGGCATCACCGTGGATCAGGCTGGCAACGTTTACGTAGCCGACCATCGCAACCACCGCGTCCAGAAGTTCACCTCTGACGGACGCTGGATGGCCAGCTTCGGCACCCCCGGCACGGGCCGCGGCCAGTTGCACCTGCCCACCTCCGTAGCCGTGGACCCGGAAGGCGACGTTTACATCGCCGACTGGAGCGACAACGGGCAGCACCCAGGTCGCGTCCACATCTTCGACGCTGAAGGCGCCTTCATCATTACCCTCGTAGGCGATGCCCAGGAACTGTCTGCGTGGGCCAAGCTGACGGTGGATGCCAATGCCGACTATCTGAAGCGCCGCCGGGAAGTAAACCTGCAAAATATGGAATCCGAATGGCGTTTCGCCCTGCCCACCGGCCTGCTGTATGACGCGGAAAAGGGTCGGTTGATGGTGGTGGACAGCCAGCGCAGCCGCTTCCAGATATACAACAAGGTCAGCGGCTACATGGTTCCCCAGATGAACCTGTAAGCCCGGACTGACTGTTCCCATTGGTTGGGAGATTGGTTATGAAGAAGGGGCGGGTCGTAAATCCGCCCCTTCGTCGTTGCTCAAGGGTCGTTGTTCAAATCGGTCTCTGAAAGCGCAGGCAGGTGGAGAGAGAAAGTGCCCCCGCAATCCTCTCAGGCTTTGCAGGCGCGAATTTAACGCCAATTACCCGGAGGAAGAGGAAAACTGCCAATGGACAGGGAGCGGGAAGAATACTACATCGATTTCGCTGCGGAAAACCCGGAGATGCTGTGCTCTGAGGCCCCTGATGAGATTCTGGAGGCCTGCGCTGCCGAAGCGGAACCCACGGCCTTCATGGAGGAATTCCTGGGAACAGGACACGCCCAGTGGATTCTTCTTACCTACCGCCGCCGGCTTCCCCAATCCATCATCAATAACAACGTCCTGCAGCTTTGGCTGCGGGCCTGTCGCCTCCACACCCGAAGGCTGACCGGAGAATCCGACCCTGACTGGGGAAAGCCCTTCTTCTCAATCGAAGATATGACGGTTGTCTAGCTAATGCAGGCATCTGCGCCAGTCTTGCAATGCGCCCTCTTTAAACCCGCATTGCGTCCGGTTGGTGGGTAAGGTTACTTACTGAAGCTCTCAGCGTCACCGGGTGGCGGCTCAGTGAATTCCCTGCCTTCCCGCAAGGCCTCCTCACGGCGCTGGTTCCAGGCCAGCCACTGTTCTCGCTCTTCTTCGCGACCTTCCTGATGACCTTCCTTTAAGCCTTCTGCCTTCGCCTTGGCGTACCTGGACCTCAGGTATCTCTCAGCAAGCATGGACTGTTCCTTAATGAATTTAAGGCGAATGCGGCAATAAGAGCCAATTGCTACTCGCTGACGTTCGTCGGATTACCGGGTGGTGGCTCAGTAAACTCCCTGCCTTCCCGCAGGGCTGCCTCGCGGCGCTGGTTCCAGGCCAGCCACTGTTCTCGCTCTTCTTCGCGACCTTCTTGCCTTCCCTCGTCGCGTCCTTCCTTTAAGCCTTCTGCCTTCCCCTTGGCGTACCGGGATCTCAGGTATCTCTCAGCAAGCATGGACAAGCCCTCCACCAGGTAATAAGCAAATACTATCAGCCACGGAATTAAAGCGGAAGCTTCCTTCAGGGAAGCCATGGCCGTATCTATGTGTTGCGCGGTTGGTCCGGCAGTTGCAAACCCTCTCCATAGGCTCAAGCCGGTGGACAGGATGTACAAGATCGCGAATGCGACGTAGTACGGAATCAGGGAAAGCTGGCGAAGGCTCCAGATACTCTCCCTGCGGTTGTCGGGTCCCTTGCTTGCCACTCGCCTGAATCCTCCATCGCAATTGGATGTGAGCTAAGGCATAAAGCTCACGACTGCGATGAGAATTCTACCCGGCAAGCCCTGGAACCGTCCTGCCTCGCCTGACAGTAGTTATTCGAGGTAGTAGATGGCCAGAATCTAGTCGTCCTGGCATCTGAGGCAAACGAACGAGGCCCGGTCCTCCGGCAAGGTCTCTACCGGCACATTGCGCCGCCTGTTGCAGACCGAGCATACTGCCGACTCCAGTACTGGCGGCGGTATCGGGGTGGCGACAACAGTGTCGGCGCCCCGGAACCCCGTGTATTCGGGGTTCTGCTCCTTTATCCGCTGGAATCGTTCCCGATCCTTGCGACGGCTCATTGCGACCTCCCTTGCGGCGGGCCGGGCCTCGTTAAGTTGTAGCTAGTTGGCTGCTGGCTGATGGAGCAAACGGGTATTAGCGGACTTCCGCGACTGCTCCGGCCTCTTCCAGCTTGGCCTTGATGGTGTCGGCCTCGTCCTTGGCCACGCCTTCCTTGACGCGAGCAGGGGCAGACTCCACCAGTTCCTTGGCTTCCCGCAGGCCCAGGGACGTGATTTCCCGTACGGCCTTAATGACGTTAATCTTGTTGGGGCCGATGTCCTGCAGGCTGACATCGAACTCGCTCTGTTCGTCTTCGGCAGCGGCAGGGGCGCCACCATCACCGGCGGCAGGGGCGGCGGCAACGGCCACAGGAGCCGCAGCCGTGATGCC
>JGI24796J26693_1001463_pt1 | contig 12128 bp, 8 predicted proteins | sample PinacodermFT_FD_26693 | JGI IMG/M metagenome (IMG submission 26693)
GATTGCCGAGTTGGCCAATAATCAAGGGGTAAATGATGCCGATGCTTTTCTCACAGATATCAGGAAACGGAACGCGCAGGAATTCGCAAGGCGTCCGCAGGACCTTATCGAGCTGTGTGCGGATTGGCCGGGCCATGAACGTATCCGAACACACCTGGATCAGGTGAAAGCAAATGTACGTGTAAAGCTGCAGCCGAGGACCGACAGGCCCGAGCCTGCTGAGTTGTCCGTTGACAAGGCCATGGAAGGGTCCAGTCGGTTGGCGCTCGCAATGCTGGTCACGCGCCGCATGACGATCAGGCACAGCGCAGCATCTGATGACCTCAGCGATGAGGCCGCACTTGATCCTGTGCGCATCCTGTCCGACTGGAAATCAGATGAGCGAAAGGCGTTATTGGAGCGGCCGCTGTTCGGCTTTGCGTCCTACGGCCGTGTACGCTTCCACCATCGTTCCGTCATGGAATTTCTTGCCGCAAAACGTCTTCGCAAACACCTTGAAGATGGCAAGCCAATTTCCTTTCTCAAGCGGCTGCTCTTTACCGAGACCAGGGACAAGACGATTGTCCGCCCGTCAAAACGGCCGATCGCCGGATGGCTGGCACTTTGCGAGGATCGAATTTTCGAGTTGCTGCGGGACAACGAACCTGATGTGCTGCTGGACGAGGGAGATCCGGAGTCCCTTTCGCTGAGGCAGCGCTGTCAGGCATTGCGTGCCTATGTGACGCGTCACGGCCAGGGCGGATGGCGCGGCTTGAGGGTTCCACACATCCAGATCCATCGATTTGCTTCCCCCGAATTGGCAGGCGAGATCAACGAACTCTGGAAAACGGATATTCAAAACACCGAGGTGCGTCAGATACTTCTCAATCTTATTGTGTCTGGCCCAATGACAGGTTGTGCTGACATCGCACATGACGTTGCCCGTGACGTCAACGCGTCTCCGACGGAAAGGCTAGGTGCAGTCAACGCCTTGATTGCGATCCGGGATTCCAGGATCGAAGACATTGCATCCGAGTTGGCAGCCAATTGTCCCAGATGGTCGGACGAGATTGCGCGCGGCATCTTAATTCAAATGTTTCCCAAGGATCTCACAATTGACCAGGCTTGTCAGATACTGGGTTGGGTCACAGAGGAAAAGTTCAGTGCCAACAGTCTGAGTTGGAACCTGCCGCGGCTAATTGCCGATGCCGATCTCGAACCAATGGATCTGAAAGCACTTCGCGACGGTTTGTCGCACTTGCTTGCTGCCGGACTACGTTGGGTCAAAGACAGGCAATGCCTTGACTGTGACCGTTCACATCTCCGCAACGCATTGGCTGCGGTTTGTATTCAGGGACTCGGCCACAGCAGAAGTGAAGACTGGCTGAAAGCGAGCGTTCTCGCTGTTTTCTTGAATTGTCATGACAGAAATAGCAGCGAGAAAGTACGTAACATACTCCGTGACCGCCTGACGAACTTGAACGCCGACGAAAACTCGCGCCTCTTTTGGGTTGCTGATTCCGTGATGCAGAAATTTCGACCATTTGCCGATCAATTGAACCGCCTGATTGAAGTCATCCAGTGCGATGGACCCGTCAAGCTCACCGCAGAGCGGGATTTGGAATGGGTCATTGAGACCTTGGGCGACGCCTCCAGAGCGCCGGCCGACCGGGAACTGTTGTTGGAAGCCGCAATGAAACTGCCACCTGACCCTGACCGGCGGGAGGCACATGTGTCAGGATTGAAACCACTCGTTGCCGATCAGCCAGATCTGACGGCCAAAATCGAAAATTTCTTGAAGCCATCGAAGCATCACAAAAAACACAAGTACTGGGTGAAGCAAGCGGAAAAACAAAAAGAAAAGCAACGGCAGGAGGAAGCCAAGGCCAAGTCTGACTGGAAATCGTTATGGCGAGAAGTCGCAAATCACCCTGAAAAAGCATTTTCGCCCGAACGCGGTTTCAGCACAGCTTGGGATCTCTGGCAGGTAATGAGAGAGAGCGGGGATTTCAGCCAGGAATCGGGATGGAACTGGCGATTTATCGAGGAGAACTTCGGCAAGGAATCCGCTGATCGCCTGCGATGCAAACTGATGGCCATCTGGCGCAATAACCACCCAGATCTTCCGAGCGAGAGGTCGGAAGATGGGCTCAATCAGCAAACAGCCGGGTGTAGGCTGGGGTTCGCTGCAATCTATGCTGAGGCCGAGGGTTCTTCATGGGCAACCGAGCTCACTGAAGAGGAAGCGAAGCTCGCTGCTCGATACGCCTTTATTGACACCAATGGAATACCATACTGGATGGAACATGTCGTTGATGTCCATCCGGATGCAGTGGATGAAATCCTAGTGATCAAACTGGACTGGGAACTCAGTAATAGTTCTGCGAACGTCGGCGGTTCGATGTTTCTGCAGCACATCTTCTACGCGCCGACTTCGGTTGCCAGACGGTGTGTTCCCCGGCTGCTTGATTGGTTGAAGCAGAACGATGAAACGGCTGCCGATAAGGTCGAAATTGCCGGGATTGCACGCCGCCTTCGGCAGATAACCCGCATATTGCTGAGGCATGGGGGTGATGACGAGCAGAAGCGCCTGCGCAAGATCGCTCAACGGAAACTCCGGTTGAAACCGCCTGAAGAGCTTGCATACGTTTGGTTGCCCACTCTCATGCAAATTGATCCAGAACTTGGCGTATCAGAGTTCGAAAAGTTGATCAGGGAGGTCGAACCAGCAGCAGAAAGTCAAGCCGTCAGCTGGTTCAGCGTTTTGTTTGGAGATCATCCAGGTCGGATAAACCTTGAGGCAGAGGCTTTTTCACCTCAACTTCTTCTTAGACTTGTCTGCCTTGCCTATCAACATATGCAGCTAGATGACGATGCCGTGCACCAGGGTACCTACACGCCGGATATGCGCGACAGTGCCCAATACGCACGAAATGCTATTGTAACAGCTCTGTTCAATGCAAAAGGTGAAGAAGGCTGGGCTGCGAAGCTAGAAATGGCTGACGACCCGCTTTGCGAACATTTCAAGGATCGTATTCTTGCGGTAGCAGAAGAACACTGGGCCAAGGAAATTGATTCAGATGTTTTCAATACGGAGCAGGCTGTTTCTCTCGACAAGACAGGTGAGGCACCTCCGTCAACCAACGGGGCAATGTTTGCCCTCATGAAATGTCGTCTCGCTGACCTTGATGAGCTTCTGTCAAGCGACGCGTCTCCAAGGGAAGCCTGGGCGGGAATCAGACAAGAAAAGATCATGCGGCGCGAGATTGCCCGGGCCCTCTGCAATTCAGCTCATGGTCTCTACGGGGTTGACCAGGAAAGAGTGACAGCGGACGAGAAGGAAACGGATATTCGTCTTTGTTCGACAGCGTCCGAACATGAGGCGGTCATCGAACTCAAGATTGCCGAAAAATGGTCGGCAAATGAGCTGCGTAGCGCGGTCTTTGATCAACTGGTCAAAAAATATATGGCACCCGAGAACAGAAGATCCGGGTGCCTGTTGATAACCGTGGCCAAAGATAGGAAATGGAAACTCCCAGACAATGAAACCAAAATTGGTCCATCAGAGTTAAAATCTCTCCTCTGCCACGAAGCGAAACGAGTCGAGGAGAAGGTGGGCGGCGGGGTGAAACTCAGCGTCCACCTACTTGATCTACGCCCCCGATTAGAACCCAAACTCTGATGCCAAACGAGGAAACCATCGAGGCCATGCGGCCCGTCCCGGCCCGGCGAACTGGTGTCTGTCGGTGACATTGACGACCGACCTCAATGCGGATGATTAGGTGGACAGCAGCCTTCAAGCGAGTCTTGTGACGGACTAGCCACTCGCTCGGCGATACCGGGATCATGCTCTGGCTGACTCATGGAGGATCTTCAGGATTGTTATGTTTGGCTCGAGCTGGTGCTGATCTATCGTAAGCCAGATGCAGATCACATTGATTTTGTTCGCCTTGGTTCGCACAGCGAGCTGAGTCTATGACCGTTGACTGTGTTAATCAGGAAACTAGCTGACCAATTCTGCTATCCGCCCCTCCGCAAAACGATCGTTTAGTGAACATCCTCCGGTCCACCTGATAACTACCTGGAAAACGCCTGAATTCCTGTTCGCAAACCCTGTTCCGTATCCGGTGTCCGGACATAGAGGCTCCGCAGGCATTTTCCGAACAGGAGCAACCCCTTGCTGGCAGGATATGCACGCGTCTCGACCTTGGACCAGAATCCCGGGCTGCAGCTCGATGCGCTCGCTGCCGCCGGATGCGGGCGGATCTTCGAGGACCGCGCCTCGGGCGCACGCTCGGACCGGCCCGGCCTTGCAGAGGCACTGGGCCTGGATGCGGAAGGGCGATACGCTGGTCGTCCGGCGGCTGGACCGGCTGGGACGAAGCCTGCCGCAGCTGGTGGCGACGGTCCGCGAGCTCGATGAGAGGGGGTGCGGCTTCCGCTCGCTCACCGAGGGGATCGACACCACCACCGCCAGCGGCATGCTGGTCTTCCACGTTTTCGGTGCGCTGGCTCAGTTCGAGCGGGTTCTCATCAGGGAGCGGACCATGGCCGGACTTGCCGCGGCCCGGGCTCGCGGTCGGAGGGGAGGGCGGCCGAGCAAACTGATGCCGGAGCTTCTCCGCCAGGCCGAGGCGATGCTACAGGACACCAGGGGGGCTATCCCTTCGTCAGCGACGCGGTCCGCAACCTCTCCATCGGGCGCGCCGCCCTTTATCATCACTTTCCAAAGGAGCAGATCCGGGAGCTCAGGGGTTGAGGGAAGGGGGCAGGGCGATGGACATGACACCTAAACGGCAGTTTGGCGATTCCTGATTTCTGTGGCCCAGTCTTCGAGTCTGGCAATCTTCCTCTCAATATCGGCCGGAAACGGAAGACTAGTATTGATTTCGCCCGCCTGACTATGAAGCAGGTTTTAGCATCGACCATAGGCCTCGCGCATGGTGACGCAATCGTGGTTATTAAGAACAGTGAGCTTGATTAGACCATCCGTCTGTATTTTCCGACTGAGGCGCTTCAAGACTGGTGAAACAGCATCTTCAACCGCCCGTTCCCAATCCTCCCGAAGCTCTTTCTCGAACGAACCAACTTCGCGCCGCCAGTTTGTTTGGTCACCGCGCTCGTGGTGGATATCTTTACGTTCTCCAGACGTGTGCGCATCTGTTGCACGCCCTTTTCGACCGGTAGCACATTGGCCGACGGCTTTGAATTGCAGAATCCAACAGCGTCCCCACCCCGGCTCACAACGCGATATCCAATAGGTAGGTACGCGTTCAGTACAGCGGCGATCCGTATTGCCCGACTGCCGCCGACGCCCTGGACGCTGCCGTGAGCGGTTGTCCGGAGCGCACGCCGCGCGGACTGCGCAATCGTGCCGGGGTTCCCCAAATACCGTGAACGAGGGAAGCACCACCTGCTTCATTTAATGTGGTTGCTCATAGCCCCCCGAACGCGGGGAGGCCGCCGGTCGGCTCAAGGCTGAGAACGCGAATCTCGACGCCGAGTGCGACAGGCTCGACGCGCTGCCCGCGGCGAAAGGCTGCTCCTGGATATCGTCCGGATGATCGCCTATCGTGCGTAGAACCGAATGATGCCCGCCGTCGCCGATGCGCAGGGCAAAAAGCGGTGCCCCCGGCGGTTTCTCGCCGAGCTCTTCCAGTCGGAAGCAGACATTGCGCCCGAACCGGACTACGGAATCCTGCGGGTCCGCATCATCGGTGCCGCGAGCAACTCCGGCGACGCAGCGGTCGCCGGGATCCTAGAGGAGCTGACCCGAACCCGCACCGTCTTCCCCGGAACCGGCCTGTGCATGGTCTATGAATTGCTGGCCAAAGCGGCGAAACCGAATAATGGAGGCCGGGAAAGCTCGCCGCCGTAAAACCCGGGGGCAGGACGTCTGAACTTAATGAATTTATGGGACGTTCGCTCGAACCCGTACTCAAGCGTAATGCGCCAGCTGAATAGGTGAGCCATGTGCGGGCATCAATCAAGTGACAAGCACACAATAGGCAAGAAGCGGCTATTTCTTGTCGTGCAAAAAAGAAGCCAATTAGAAACTGGGCGGTACCTCGTTAGCGAAGCAATTTCGGAAATTGGGAGTGGCTCAAAATTGTTGATTTGGCCGCATACGACATTTCCATCATTCAGGCCATATCCAGGCGAGCTTCAATAGACACCCTTTACCATATCGCCCTTTCAAAAAGTTTGAGATAGGCCCTCGTAAATGCAGCAGCTTGTGTGTAGTCATGCGCCAACGTATTGACGGGGCAGAGTACAGTCGAGCCGCAAGAGAATCGCGCGTCGTGGATACCGGACCAAAAATTCGGCGGCCCGTTTAGATCAAGGTATCCCATGTCCTTTTGGACAAAAGGAATTTGAAAATGTCTGATGGAAATTGTGATGTAAGATCACCGTCGTACGATACTGGCCCACTCCCGTTAGACGTGCTTTCGATAGAAGAAAAATCCATACTGCGGGAAATTAACGGTCTTTTAAGAAGGTTGCAGTCGGTTTCGTCAGAAAACCGTAAGAGAAATAGTTGCAGTGAAAAGTCGCCTTGGGAGAAACCTGAATTCGAACGAACGAACAACGTTTTCATGATCGACGGAAGCCGAGGTGTCGGCAAGACATCGTTACTGTTAACACTTATCCAGGGATGGCTCAAGCCCAATGAATACAAGGGCAAAGGGGAAAATGGGGAACACGACGAATGTGGATTCAGCGAAATGGACACTGTCGTTCGACCATTGCCAACCATAGATTTTGATCCGTTGCCACCCGAGTTGCCGCTATACAATTGGATTGGTCAAGCATTTTACCCGCTGGTCCGCGCGCTAAGTTTCGACAGAAGCACCAGATTTTTCGAGGACAGCTACGACGACCACCCAAAAAACAGTTTGATGAGTAAATTTCGAGAAATGCAAACGACTGCGGCGGTCGGATGGTCATCGGGACTTATCAGGGAAGAAATTGCGAAGCATGCCGGGGAGCTGCCCCTATGGCAAGAAGAGCAGCTATCGCGTTGGCAAGATCTCCCCAACAAATGGCGGTTATTCCTCGATAGCCTTTTGACAGAACTCGAACGCTCAAAGTCTATTGATCCCGGATTCCCAAAGGACGCGTTAATCGCGTTGCCAATAGACGACCTTGACTTGCAAGTTCGAAGATCTCGCGAACTTATGGTCGCGCTTCGCGTGTTGCGGCATGAGCGCCTTGTTTTCGTCCTAACTGGTGATAAAGACAACACGGAAAAATCATTGGAAACTTCTTTTTACCGCGACTACGCAAGCGGAATTCGTTCAATAACAGATGGGTCGATGGACGAATTAGTGGAGAATTCGAGAGAACTTGGGCAAAAATTGCTCAAAAAAATAATTCCTTCTTCCCAAATATTCCCAATGGAAGGAATTCCTATCTGGGAAGTCGTCGATTGGCATCCACCTAGCCACGATAAACGCATTGGTGTCGGCAATAGCCGAAAATTTGGAGACCTTTTGGACAGTATGTGGAAGGATGCCACGAAACCACTTAAGTCTGGGGAATATCTAGGAATAGAAAAACTCAGCGACCTTTTAAAGGCTAAGAAAACCGGCGACGATCAGATTAATCTTCGGTTTCGACTTCTGCAAAATTTCTATGATCGCTGGAGCGGAAAAAATAATGGCGGCAACCTCTCCGAAATTGCAGAATTTGTTAGAATTTTACTCGAAGATCCGAATGAAGATAAGTTAATCGTCTCGGAATCTCGTTCCAATGGACCTATTAAATTTGTCGGTGAGCCTGGGATTGCCGCCGGTGCGCCTCGTGTGAGGGATTCTATATCGACCGATCAAAACGGGATATCTCTGAATTGGGCAAAGGATTTGGAGTTTATCTGTCGAAAAGTGAACAAAATTGATAACGAAGATATCCTCTACAATTCAGCATCGCCGCAACTAATGCTAGCTTTTGATCTTGTCGCGAGAGACCCGAAATGTTTTGAATTGGGTGTCGATCTGAGTTTCGCAAAAGATAGTCTTGGACTAGTTTGGACAGAAGATTCAAATACACATACGGTCTTACCATGGCCATTAATAAGAAATCCGAAGTGCCCGGAAGATTGGACCGAATTGGCCAAGAAATGGAAATCGGCACGAGAAAATTGCTGGAACAGAATACCGGCACCAAATGAATGTGAATTGCTTATGGCATGGTGCTGGCTGTCAAGTAAAAAAGAAGACGAATGCAAAAGAAAAGAAATTGAAAAAGTAGGGGCTAAAGATCGTCTTGAGTGCCACTTGGATTGGCTGGATTTGGAAAAATATCCTTCATTGGCGATACTTGGCAGTGATGAATTGGGTCTCTCGAAGACTGTTAAGGAAATTGTGCGTAATAAATTAAAAATTAACGAAAAAGATTGGGAGACTCATGTAGAATCTGCCGCTTGGAAATCTCATAAACCGCTAGACCAAATTTCCTCGAACGATCTCGCTTTTGTTCCGATTCTTGGCCGTCGAATAAAAGATGTTAAGACAGAATATTTGGAAGAACAGAAGGAGAGGCTACGGAATTTGGACTAACGCAAAAGTAATATCAATTCTCATTTATAAAAATACCGTCTAAGAGTTTGTTCCTAAAGTCGGCAAATTATCTATATATTGGAAAAGTTACAAATATTTCCACAAAACCCGACAATATGTGGTATTTTGATTCAAGCTCTAAGGTCCGGTGGGCTAATACCATAAAAAAAGCGGAGAAAAAGTGATGGCGAATTTGCGCATTGGGCTAGATTTTGCCGAGGCAATTTCCGCTACGTTTTCAAGCATTGAGTCATTCCGTGCGTGTTGCACATATCCCGCAAAATTTACTTCCGCAACGTATCTGGAGCGTCGATATTCCGTGCTTGGAATTCGCGAAAGTTCTAACCAAGGACTAAGTAGAATTGTAAGGAATAAAGAAACCATCGAAGATTTTCTGGGGCGAATGTCTGAAGACCTGCTTGAAAGTGATGGCGAAGTGGCGACGCTAAAACCTATCCACGACCGCCCGGGCGAGGAAATCCTTCGTTGGAGGTGGGTAAGTCTAGCGCTCCCGGCCGAACTATTGCTTGCGGCGGCTGACTTAGGCGGAGCGCAGCGCGTGCGAGCATTGAATCCAAATATTCGAATTCTGGAGCCGACTGCGCATCTCCATGTTCATGCAACCGCCGCAGTTCCCTTTTGGAAAATTTGGACTGAATTTGGCAAGTCCCCAAATTTTGACCGAATTCGGGACATTCCCGAAGGTTTTATGAGCGTCGAGGAATGGAAGGCTTGGCTACGTAGAGCGTTTATCGCTTTGCGAGTGCTTAGGATTTGGATGGACAACGGATGCAACGCGCTTGAAATGATTTTTGACAAGCATCCGCGGGTCGAAACCGCAATGGCGGATTTAAGGCGAGGCAGAATCGAATTGTCGACAATATCTGATGAAGCTGCGCTAACGAGATTCATTCTTTTTCAGGATTCATACTTAGAAAAAGGACATTTGACTCGCTCACGAAGCAGGAAACGGAACCATAACGGCCCTTTGGCCGATATCGAATTCGATCGCAGATGTATGGAGTTCATGCGTCGGAAAGCGTCGGTCAGCCTGACCGAAACAAAGAAAATTGAAATTTTTCGAAAACTCTGGGTTCAATTGACCCGCATCCGCGTCATGCTTTTTCGACACCTTGTGCACAACCCCGCGAGAACGGGTCTCGACAATTTTGGGGAGTGCTTCGACCGCTTGGACAATTATATCAATGCTAACTCGCTTCGGCAAGAAGTTGAAGCCGCATTGAGCGTCGATTCGGATATTGCTGTCGAAGTGCTAGAACTTCGCAAGGCTCCCGGGAAATTGAACAAGCTGAAGGAGATGCATAGTCTTTCGCAACGAACGTCAAGAAAAGAACCGAACCAAGTTCGCCGCGGCAATCCACGGCCCGATTGCGGCGTTCGCCGTTCTGACCCGAAGCTCACTTGGACGTTGCATTTCATTAGAGACAAGCATCGAGATAGAGGATTGGAATCCTTAATTTGGTCGCACTCTGCGACGGCAGAAAAGCTAATTTCCAATTTGCGGTACTGTCCGGAATTGTTGAAATCGATTCGCGGGTTGGACGTGGCGGGCCGGGAACTGTCCGGTCCGCTTTGGACCGTAGCAGCTTCGCTGCATAAGGTTCGCGAGGCGTCGAGACAAATTTGCCAAAACCATAAAGGGATTCAACCGTTAAGGATCACTGTGCATGTCGGCGAGGATTTTCGACACTTGCTTTCGGGACTGCGAGCGATTCACGAGCCCTTCTGGTGGAAAATCATGCGACATGGTGATCGAGTAGGACATGCATCGGCAATAGGCTGGGACCCACGCGACTGGTGTGCGCGGCATCCTATTGTCTTGCAGCCGAGATTGGAGCGTATGTTCGACCTTGCTTGGATGCTGGATTTCGTATCCAGTCGGCGAATTTCAGGCATATCGGGTGTAGTCATTGAGTCCGCTAAAGCAGAAATACGGTTCTGCCTTCAAGAATGGGAACCTGGGAACAGCGAAATAGATGCCCGCGAGTTTGTGGAGGTCGTTCGGAAAATCGGACATCCTTGGGTTTGGGAGGAATTGGGCGGACCGTTCTGGCGGCGTTCTTGCTTTGAAGGCAAGCATTGGAGATTGCTGGAACAGATATTACAACGCTGGGACGATAATGAGGACTTGATTGAAGTGCGTGCGGACCTTGACGGAGAATTGCTTGAAGCAATTCGGAACGAATTGGCCGGATTGCTGGCATACTGGCGCACGCCCATAGAACTGAATCCGAGCTCCAACCTGCTGATTGGAGAATTGGCGTATCCGCTAGCGCAGCCTTTGTTTCACATTGATCCCCTTGATCGCAATGAAAACAATGGACTTGCATTGACTCTGAGCGCCGATGATCCCGTTTGTTTCGCCTCATCGCTGTCAGACGAGTTCGCCTATGCATGGGCGGGCTTGGTCGTGGGAGGAGGCGAGTCACCTTCCTATGCTCAGGAATGGCTGGAACGCGCGGCACGAACTGCGCGACGCGCCGCATTCTAATTCGGATTATCCCGTTTTTCCATTCGAAAAAACACAGAAAAAACAATAAGTTAGCTAACAGCGAAATCTTTGCTAGAATGGCGGCTGTAACCCTTTATAATTTAATTGTTTTTTTGTAGTTTAAAAGCTAAGTTCTAGAGCTGTGATTCAATTTCTGCAATTGGAATTCTGAAAGGTTGGAGCATGCCCCGCGATCTTGGAAATGCCTTCGAAGAGATTGAAATTCTAGCTGGACGGGCCATACAAGATATTGAACCGGACCAGATAGACAGCCCGGCTTTGCGTCGCCTAATTCAGGACATTCGCGGAGAGGCCGACGACGCGAGTGCAAATACGAGTGCATACAATCGCATGCATAATCGCCACAACCGGGGACGCTAGCCAAAAGATTAGCGGATAGCTTTGGCGAAATTAGATACGGTTCTGATAAAGGTTGCCAGCCGATGCAATATCGACTGCCGATATTGCTATGTCTACCACTCCCCTGACAAAGGATTTAGACGGCAGCCGGCCCGAATGTCATTGCGTGTAATTGACACGGCAATTGAGCGTCTAGTTGAACAAAAATATCTCCAAAAGCAGGATTTCGCCGTGGTTTTGCACGGTGGTGAACCTCTTCTCCTAGGGAAATCCAGACTTAATCGCTTATTGCGAGGGCTTAGGTCTTCGCTCGGCAGCGAGGCGACAATCGCCCTCCAGACTAACGGAACCTTGCTAGACGATAACCTCGTTTCACTTTTTGCCGAAACCCGCACTCGCGTGGCGGTAAGCATCGATGGCCCTGCGAACGTAAACGACCGATTCCGATTGGACAGAAAAAATCTTTCTACTTTTTCAACTACTGTCGAGGCGATCAAGCGGCTTCGCGATCATTCCGAAAGCGCCGAGTTTTTTAAAGGCGTTCTTGCAGTAGTGGATCCATTCTCGGATCCCGAAGAAGTATATCGATTTTTTAAGGAATTAGGCGTTCCAAGCGTGGATTTCCTTTATCGAGACGGAAACCATGATCGACTTCCTTTCGGAAAGAATTCGTTGGAATCTCGTGAATACGGCGANTGGATGGCACGACTTTGGGACTT
>JGI24796J26693_1001472_pt1 | contig 12077 bp, 11 predicted proteins | sample PinacodermFT_FD_26693 | JGI IMG/M metagenome (IMG submission 26693)
ACGAGAATCGCACTCGCGCGGTAGAGCGGGAAGTGCGGCAGTCACGGCGCGAGCCCACGCCCGGGCAGGAGAAAGGATTCGCGCACACGCTCGACGAGTCCCGCAAGCCTCGAACTCAGCGCGGGCGAAAGGGGGAAGAAGAAAAACCGGGATTCGCTCACAAGCTCGACAGGCCGCCCGCCAAGCCCCTGGACCCGAGCGAGCGCCAGAAAGGATTCGCCCATATTCTGGACGATGCCGAGAAGCTCAGAAAGCTGCGCGAGAAGGCGGAGGAGCGGGACAGCAAGCTCGCGAGCCACATGCGGAGAAGCCGGGGCCTCAGCATGTAGGCCCCGGCCCTGCATGTCTCAGGGTCACCGCTCTTCCGTCGCCTCACAGTTCGATTGGACCGGACAACCCGAGCGCCTCCGCGCCCTTGCCCGCCCTGGCGCTCGCCTCCTTGTGGGCCACATCATCCCTAGCGTCTTGTAGCCGTCCTTTTCTAAGTGGTTCAAGCCCTGCACAGCGGTCCTGATCTTTCCGATCGAGGCTACCACTGCGGTCGTCCTCCGATGATCCCGTGCGCGCATCGGGGAAATTGCACGTTCATGCCGAAGGGATGGGGGTTTTGCTGCGCAAGAATAGAAGGCGGACAAACGCTGCCAGTGCGATGTAAGATTGATTTGCTTGGGCACTTGCACTATACACATTTCGGTGACAACTAGGCAACGATACGGTTACAGCACGGCGCGGGGGCGCTCAAGACTTGCTCCACTTTACTCCTGCACGTAAATGCCTTACCCCGTGCCACGGGCGAGCGTTCGTGACCAGATCCCCCAGCCGTCTCTACCAGACGCGCGCTCAAAGAACCCCTAAATCACATGTTACATCCATTACATGCTCCTCAATCAGCACGAGTGAAGAACATGAAGACTATCCACGCTAGATGTGTCCAAGAGTGCGCCATATTTCCTCTTTCCATACAGTGTCCAGACTTCGGCAGATGACCTAATGAAGCCCCCTCTGACAATTAAGGATCTTCAAACGGAAGCGGCTGTTTTCGCCGACATCGAATCTACCCATAATGAGCCGCGCTTGTATGGTATCACCGATGGCAAAGCGGTGGGCACCTATCTGGAACATAAATTCCGAGCGGTACTTAGCACGCAGTACACTTACGATCAGGGAAACGCGGCGAAGGGAGTTGACTTTCCAGGCCTCAACGTGGATATGAAGGTTACGAGCATCAGGCACCCTCAATCATCCTCTCCCTTTAAGTCCGCCCGTCAGAAGGTGCGAGGTCTTGGCTACTCTCTTCTTGTTTTTGTCTACGAGAAAACGGACGATCACCTCAAGCGAGTTGGAAGGCTTGATATTTTGCACACCATTTTTGTAGACAAGTCTCGCACCGCAGACTATCAGACTACCCGAGGGCTTCTGGAAATAATTGAGCGCTCCGGCAATGCAGATGATCTAGTCGCGTTTATGACTGAACGAAATCTCCCAATAGATGACATTCAAGCCATGCAGCTTGCAGATGAGCTTATGGAAACACCACCGAATCTGGGATATCTAACCATTTCCAATGCGCTCCAGTGGAGACTTCAGTATAAACGAGTGATTGAACACGCAGGCGCCGTCACCGGACTTAAGCGAGTGCGCTAGATATGGCTGCAAGGGCGCGAAAAATGCGAGAATTTGGTGACTACCAAACTCCTGATGTCCTGTCTCGAGCGGTATGTGAGCTATTACGTGATTTAGGAGCATCTCCCAAATCGATAGTTGAGCCCACTTGTGGAACCGGTGCATTTCTCCGAGCTTCTTTGGATGTATTTCCAGAGTGTGTGACGCCTCTCGGCTTTGATATAAACCCAGCTTACGTGCGCATCGCTAGGACAGCGACCCGGGCAAGAGTGCACTGCAGGGACTTTTTTCAGATGGATTGGCGCGTTACGTTAGACGACCTGCCTGAACCCATCCTCGTTGTGGGTAATCCACCATGGGTTACTAATGCTGCCGTGAGCACATGGGGTGGTACAAACGTACCAATAAAATCAAATAATATCCAACGCCTAGCAGGTCTCGACGCAATTACGGGCAAGAGCAACTTCGATATATCCGAGTGGATGATGTTGCGCCTGCTGGAGTGTCTAACAGGACGATCAGCCGTACTTGCGATGCTCTGCAAGACGCTGGTTGCGCGTAAAGTCCTTCAGCAAGTGTGGACCCAGAAGTTTTCGATCAGAGAGGCCGCCATTTACTCCATCAGCGCGGCTGAACACTTCAACGCTGCGGTCGACGCATGCTTGCTTGTGTGCACCCTAGAGCCCGGCGCGGCGTCTCAGCAGTGCTCAGTGTATGCGGATCTTGGAGCCGTCAAGCCCAACTCTACAGTCGCGTTACACGATGGACGGCTAGTTGCAGATCGCAATGGCATAACCAAGTATGGGCACCTGTATGGTCGCTCTCCTGTCAAATGGCGCTCAGGCGTCAAGCATGACTGCTCTCGGATCATGGAGTTAAGGCCAAAGGGAAATAACACATTTATGAACGGATTCGGTGACATAGTTGAACTAGAGCAGACCTTCCTGTATCCGATGCTCAAGAGTTCTGAGGTGGCGAAGCAGCAGCCTACCCCGTCTCGATACATGCTAGTTCCTCAGAGGTGTGTGGGTGACGATACCTCGATCATAAGACTTCAAGCTCCCCGAACGTGGGAGTATCTTCAAGCTCACGCGAACCGTCTTGACAAGAGAGCAAGCATAATTTATCGCAAGCGACCAAGATTTTCAGTTTTTGGCGTGGGACCGTATAGTTTTTCACCTTGGAAGGTAGCTATTTCGGGCTTTTACAAACACCTCGACTTTTGTTGCGTGGGCCCCATAGGAGCTAAGCCCGTGGTGCTGGACGACACGTGCTATTTTTTACCATGCCATACCGAGAAAGACGCGCAGTTGCTACAAAGACTTCTTAATTCGGTCGCGGCCAAGTCATTCTTTCAGTCCTTCATTTTTTGGGATGCTAAACGACCTATTACGGGAAGTCTTCTTGATACGTTGGATCTCTTAGCGTTAGCCGCGGAATGTGGAGTGTCGGAACCAACGTTTCTATTTGCACCGACAAAGTTGCCGCTACTTGATTTGCGGAAATAGAGTGAAGATTAGCCTCGGGCAATTGCGTTCAGTATTCGGTCCCGAACCTCTTAGCATGTCGGAACGGTGTATGTTCATCCCCTGCTTGTCGAAGCCTAGGTTTTGGGCTTACGAACTTAGTCTCCGCGTCCCTGTTCTGGCAACATCAGAGGCGCTTGCGAGACCGAGGGGTGCTCTAGAGTAAGGGCCAGAAGGGTGAGGCGGACACTTCTCAACCATATGGTTGTTGCTCGAATGATGCAACAGGAGATGGGAACCGTTAAAAAAGCAGCCGGAGACGTTCTCAAGGAGTTAGGCTATTATTGGTCGTCGGGTTCAATGGAGGCAGTATTGATGCCTTTGGCATTAAAGCATGTGTGGTAGTATCTGCGGTACAGGCCTTCGCGTCATTTCTGGCGCACCTAAAGGAGCCTTGGATGTGGGCAGAAACTACCATGGATGGCATCTGACGTTGAGAGCGAACGCGAGTTTTCTCCTTAGTTGTCATATCAACCGGATATATTAGCCTTACTTCTCGATGCTTAGGCGAAATTATCCGGAGTGGCAAGAAGATGAGAAATGCGCTGCAAACATGCAGAAAGGAATATGTATTGTTTGAAGATGGTAGCCGCCGAACGTCTAGCAAATAATCAGATTCAAAGGGGGATGGGAGCCAACAAAAAAGACGCCAGCTGCCAATGAACCCAAGAAGAAGTAAAGTAGTTGCGTGCGCTCAATGGATTATCTATCGCAATCGGTCGCCTAGTTGTCAAGTTATAGACGTGGAAAGAAGTGCGGAGGGGTTGCTCGGTAAGTGGCTCACGGCTGCATTGAGAGCTTTGCGAGTCGGGACTGTCCGACGAGGAGCCGGCAACGCTTGGCCGTTTAGTGGGCAACTCGTTTGTTCCGTATTCCAATAGAGTCGAGCGGTGGCTTCCGCTTGTATCGGCACAGCGTATCAAGTGCAGTCGACGGCCCCGCAGGGAAGTCGGATCAATTTTCTCACGGGTCGGTTGTTGGGCTCCCTCGGGGTTGTTATCGGGGTTGTCTGCGGCAATCGGCCAGGCAGACGGATTTCCAGGCGGCTTGGCCAAGCAGGGGGTCGGAAGACGCTGGGGCAAGCCTTTAGTGGAGCATGCCTCCGCATGCCCAGACTGCACACCGTGCGCTAGGGCGCCGCAGGTGTCTTTACATTTCGGCCGTCAGGCCGGCGCGAAGTGGTGATTGCGCTCGAAGGGGATGTGGCAGTTCGGTCGAACTTGCGCTCGAGTCTCTCTCCCGACTCCCAGGGGTGCGCCGGTTGAGCGGCCAAGGCGGCGCCGCTCGATCGCCACCAAGAGCGCGAGTCAGCTCTCGCCGCAGGCCATGGGGGTATCGTTGAGGCGATCGAGCTTGCGGCGGATGGCCGCGTTCATGGCGTCAAGGGAGAAGAAGAGGTCTCGTGTGGCCCGGCGCCAGCGGGATGCGCGGCTGGTCCCCCTTGACGCTTGCCGCGCAGCCCCTTATCGGTAGCCCGGCCCTTGCGCACAGGCTGCACTGCGATCCCGTATTGGAGCGTGAACTCTTGTTAGCACAGGATGAGTCGGATATCCTCAAGATCGGGATCGTCCCCGCCAAACTTGAGGTTGTCGATGATCCATCGCCGAATAGTGCTGCCCAAGTACTCGAGCGCACGCCGGTGAACCATGGTCCACTGTTGGATCGTCTAGTCTGGCCCCGCCTCACTGTAGATCAAGTTCGAATGCGCAAGCACCGCGAAGAAGATCTCCACGTCCGTCTCGGTACGGCCGGCGCGAAGGGCGAGCGTCTTGCCGAAGAAGTCCGCCATTCCGTACAGCGCCGCCTCATAGTCGAAGTGCATCTGCACGGATCCGCCGCCGCAACAGCCCTGGCGCACTTTCGGGCGCGCAAAACTCTTGTTGGCTGGGTTATAATCCATTTCAAGAAGCGGCCAGTCTCTGAATGGAAGGTGGAAAGAAGCTAAGCCGCGGGAACTAACCCTTCCCACTAGAGGAACATATGACCGAAAACATCAATCGAAGACAACTACTAACTGTAGGCACAGCTTTTGCGGCTACTGCTGGAGTTCTTCTTGATCCAGGTGACGCGCGCTCGCAAACTGAGCCTTCAACACTCGGCTTTAGGCAATTGTATACTAGCAGGGCCGTTTACCGCGAACCTCACGTAGTGCCATTCGGGCTAGATATGACGTGGATGGACCAAGAAGGATTACAAACTCTAATCGACAATTCGCAAGAGGTTACGGATCATGAAACTATTTCTGCTATCAACCTCGTCAGTGCTCTGCTGCAGGTCTCTCGACAGGCCGACAATCTCGATCTTGTTGAGGTCGCGCGCAATACAGAAGCGTTCGATGCTGACATTTTGGAGAAGGCAGGAAACATCCTGATGCACTTCCCCGATCGGCAGCCATACCAGCATAATCTCGGAAGGAGATTGCCGCTTAGAACAGGTATACGCTCCTACAAAGATGAACCAAAGCAAGCGGTTCTTATCGAGTCAGACGGCGACCAGTTCGTGCTGTCGCCAATTGTAGCCAGCACGTGCTCGTTTCTTGATTGGATTGAGGATACCTTCTTTAGCTAAACACGTCGCGTGATGGTGCACGCATGAAACGATGGATTATGGCCATGAGCGCGAACTCCATCCAGAAGAGGCGTATACGTCTCTACAGGTGTATTCTATTGATGCGTACTGTTGCAGTTCCACTAGTCTCTGCCGTTCTTGGCGCATTGGCCGTTGCTGGCACAACCTATTTCGTGTCTCAGAATCTTCTTATTAAGGAACAACGAGTCGCGCAAGCAGCCGACGCCTATGCCGACTACTTGTCTTATGTGTCCGAGAAAGCGGTGCGCCTCGCCTTTGAATCCAAGGGACAAGCGACGAACGATGTTGACATCGCGCTAACAGAGATAGAGCAAAAGTTGGTTGCAGCAAAAACCCGTATTGGCATCTTTGGATCTCAAGAAGTAGTTGTCAAATTGGGCGCATTCTCAGATACTGGTGGCGACCTCTTTAGCGAGCAAGGATGCATAGAATTTACGTTTGCATTAATTGCAATGCGGAAACACCTAACTGGCGAGATGCCGAACGAGATGTTTATCAATTCTATGAAGAAGACTGTGTACGACAATACAGACGACTGCTAGGGCACTACTTAGGATCGATCATGAAGGTACCGTGTTATGCCGGTATAGAGTCGATCTGGCTTTGGCGCTGGTATCGTAATCGTAACTAATCCACCCAGTGGTAGGGACGGGTAGAAGGATGCGGCGAACATCGGGTTGTCGTGACACTCCCCCTCCCGGATTAGCCTCTTGCAACAATGGCGGCGGACCAGCGGCGGTGTGTGGGAGCGCTCCCCCTAAAGTATGGGAGTTATATACGCAAGTGACCAGCGGGCCGGCTAAGTTGCTGGCCTACTGGCGCTTTGATTCATCGGGCCTCCGGACTTCGATGATCCCCCGTCCGAGAGCCCGCCGGATGCCTTCCTCGATCGAGGTCCGGGCAACGTCGGTCGGGTTCGATCCGTAAGCTCCGGTATCTACCAAGTCCTGCAAATAGGCATGCGTGGCCGGCGGAAGCCGTGGCTGGATGGATTTGTTTTCGGCCATACCTGAAATCTAATCCCAATCTGATTGGATTACAATTGGCCTGCAGCATCCAGCCGAATTGGTATAGTATGTCCCATGGAAAGAGGGCGGTCGGGTTGCCCCGACCGCCCTCCCGTTCTCAGAGGACTTAGCCTACTTCTTCGGCTTCGTCCTTCGAATGGTCTCAACGACGGCAGTTGCCTTCCGCCGTTGCGCCGCCTTGACCGGGATGAACTTCCCGGTCCTGGCGTCGCGACCAATCTTCCTCGTGTTGGCCATACTGGCCTCCTTTCGCGAGAAAGGTGGAAACAGCCACCCGCTCCGAGACGCTCCATGCGCCTCGGGCCATATTGAGACGCAGGACGCACGGGTTGGACGGCGACTCCCAAGAAGAAATCTACCCGATTTTGGTGGTGGAGTCCCGAAACAAGCCCCTAGCTACTTGGACTTAGGCGGCTTCCCCAGCGAGGCAGCTACGTCACGCCGCTCGCGATCCTTGAGATAGTCCCAATCGCCGTCATCCTTCGGCGGCGTGCTCAGTAGAGCCCGCGCCACGTTCTCCGGCGTGTCGGGGATCGGCGCCGGCATCGGCTTTTCGACCGGGCGGCCTCGGCTGCGCTTATTGGTCGTGTCCGTCATGCCCTACCTCCCATGAGACCGAATCGGGAACTTGACTAGATATCGCAGGCTGAGGTAATTTGCCCGCAATATCGGCCACCAAGCACAAGAGGCCGGGAGCCACCCCGACCTCTTGCTGATGTGGTGGCCCCGCGTAACCATAGGAGGGCGCGGGACGACTCGCCGACACGGGGATTCTACCCCTTTCCCGTGAGCCGTCAACTGTGTCCTCCATTCGATAGAAGGAGTGGAGCCGATGACGGCATTGAAAGTGCGTTGGGTAGAATGCCAAAAGGGCTGGTGCAGCTTTGAAGGAGTTGACCTAGAGGATGTAACAGCTCATGGCGTTTACATCATCTGGTACAACGGAAATCCTGGCCGTGTAGTACGCCTCGGTCAGGGAGACATCGCTGATCGTCTCAAGAAACACCGCCGGGACAAAAAAATCCTCGCCTACCAAGAGCAAGGCCTCTTGGTTACATGGGCAAAGGTACCGGCACGTGATCGTGACGGTGTGGAGAGGTATCTTGCTGATCACTACCCTCCACTAATCGGAGATGCGTTCCCGGACGTTGAGCCGATTGCTGTGAACTCTCCGTGGTCTTAGCTTCCATGCCAGCCAAGATTGCATCGATCGTCTCGTTCAGTTTCATATACTGATACCAAGCCCAGGGCGGCTCGCTGCCGCCTTGGAGCTTTTCGCGTGCCCACTGCTGCACGTCGATCAATTTGTCCTTCATGCCACGCCTCCCCGAACAAGGTCCGCATTGCGGAGCCGCTTGCCGACCATACCCTGAGCGATGTGCGACATCTGGTCAATGGTGTCGCGCTCGCGGTCGTTGTGCCGACCGGCAAACTCCCCGACGTAGCGGTCCAGATGCTTGGCGCTCATATGGTGGTAAGTGCCGTGGTAGCCGCGCTTCAGCATGGACCAGAACGACTCCATGCCGTTGGTGTGGGCTTGCTCCCGGACGTACTCGCCGACGCTATGGCAAACCGCCTCATGGTTGAAGGGCATGCCACGGTACGCGGTAGCCTCATCCGTGTAGACGGTAGCGCCAGGAGCCGCACGGGAGCCGACGAAGCCGTGTAGCGTGCCCTTGGTGGTGTCGGGAACGGATCGCGCTGACGGCGTTGGTGGCGCGGTCCTTGGCGCCAGCAACAGCCGTCTTGCCAACAGCGCCGCGACCCGCCCGCAGCTTCTTCGCGGAGTGCTTGTTCTTCTCTTTGCCGCCGATGTAGGTCTCGTCTACCTCGACCGGCCCGGCCATCAGCTCGTTCTTCTTCGCCCAAGTCTCGCGGATGCGGTGCGCCAGATGCCACGCTGATTTCTGCGTGATGCCCAGGTCCCGATGCAGCTTCATGCTGGCCTGACCCTTCAAGCCCGTGGTCAGCAGATAGGTCGCGACGGCCCACACCTGCAATCCCAGCTTCGATGACTGCATGACCGTGCCGGTTTTGACCGAGAACCACTTGCGGCAGTCCCTGCAACGGTAGGGCATGGTCTTGTGCTTGGTGCCGTCTTGGACGTTCACGGAGCCGCAGTGCGGACAGTGAGCGCCATCCGGCCAGCGAACCTTCGTGAACCACCGCTCTGCCGCCTCGTCATCCGGGAACGTGCGCATGACCTCGACCAGCGACATGCCTTCGCGGTAGTGCTTGCCGGGTGCCTTGTAAGCCATGATCGCCTCCATCCAATAACGGAAATATAGTGACCATGGAGGCGACTGTCAAGCGGTTTTGGTCACTTTCGTATATAATCCCCTAAAGTATGGTAGAGTGCCAGGCCGAAGACCCAAGATCAGTTCGCCCCTCTCAAAGATCTTGGCGGCTGCGCCAAATGCTGGGAAGTTTGTTTGTCAGGCTGCTACATTCCCCTATGTGTCTTTCGCAAGACAGCTGAGATGGAGGGCTTTTCCACCCGAGTGGAAGCTGTTGGGGGGCAACCGGAACATCCTTGAGCTCGCGTTGCCCATGAGGCTTCCGTTGGCTGCGCTGGACCGCGTGCTGACCGCGTCGCCCAAGAACGCCGGAGTCGACACGGCGGCAACGCTTTTGCGAATGTGAAGTGTGCACCGGGCAAATGGGCAGTTGTCGCTCCTCGGCCGGTCACGCGATGACGAATTCCGACCATTGCTCCATGAGCGCCCGCCTCCGGTCGAAGAGATCGGTCCGCCGATACGCGGCCTCCACCCGGTCAGAGTTCACATGCGCCAGGGCGAGCTCGCAAACCTCGCGGGGCACATCGGTGCACTCCGCCGCCCAGTCCCGAAACGACGACCGGAATCCGTGCGGCACCGCATCGATCCCCAGTTCCCGGATGAGCTTGGAGACCGTGCCACCATGAATCGCGCGGGCGCGCTGAGACGGAAAGATCAGACCCGAGCCGTCTGCCAACTCACGCGCCTCACGCAGAATCTCCAGCGCTCGCGCCGACAGTGGAACACGGTGCTCACGCGTTGCCTTCATCCGCTGCGCCGGTATCGTCCATGTCGCTGTGGCGAAATCGATCTCGTCCCATGTCGCGAAGCGAACCTCGCCGGACCTGCACGCCGTCAGCACCAGAAACTCGAAGGCGAGCACCGCAGGCCGGTACGCATCCGATGTTCTCACCCTAGCGAGCGCGGCCCCGACCTCCCGGAACGGCAGGGCGCGCTGATGCTGGCGAACGCTGCCGCCCTTGGGCAGTGCGGCGGCAATGGCGTCGCCGGCGGGGTTGTCGTTTCTATGGCCCTGCGCCACGGCCCACTTCATCACCGCCCCGATACGCTGGCGCACGCGGCGCATGGTCTCGGTCTTCGTGTGCCAGTGCGGGATGAGCACCGCCATCACGTCTGCGGTGGTGATCTCGTCGACGCCCTTGCGGCCGAGCTTCGGCAAGGCGTAGTCCCTGAGGCTCGCCCGCCACTGCATCTCGCTCTTGCCGCCATCCTTCCAGCCCTCGCGATGGATGGCGATCACGGTATCGGCCGCCTGCGCGAAGGTTGGTATCTCCGGCCTGCGCCTGAGGGTCTTCGGATCACCGCCGGCCCTCGCGATCTTGCGGTACTCGAATGCGGTCTGCCGGGCTTCGGCCAGGGTGACGTAGGGGAAGCCGCCGAGCCCGATATCGCGACGGTTTCCGTTGACGGTTCCGCGCCAGATCCATTGCTTGGAGATCGACGCCCGTTTTCGGGACTTGTAGACACGCAGCCTGAGGCCGTGCTGATCGCCATAGACGCCTGGTCGGCTGACGGTTCGAACGAAGGCGGCGTTGAGGCGTCCTGGCTTGGCGGCATTCGAGGCAGCGGTATAGTTCGATACCATGGATACTCCACCCACATTACGTCCCACATTCAGGTGAATAATAGGACAGAACGGTTTGGAATGCAAAGGTCGAGTTAACTATTAATTCACTGATAATACGCTATTTATTGGAACAACGTGGAATAGGTGGGAACCTCTGGCAACGGACGCTCGCTCCGCTCGCTTGGCTCCGCGCTTCGCGCGCGGCGCGGTCGCGCCGTCCGGGCCTGACGGCCCGGCCCCGCCCTCATGTAGCGTCCCGCCGGAGGCGGGCGGAATCAAGGTGCCGGCGGTAGGGCAGACCACAATCACCGCCGATCTGTGGCCGCACCCGCTCACGGCGGCCGGGCGCGAGACGGTGCCGGCCGTGGTGCCGCCGGGCGCCACGCTGGCCGACCTGGTGGGCGACATGCTGCCCGGCGATATCGAGCTCGACGCCACGATCGACGGCCGGGCGGTGCCGCGCGCGGCGTGGCACGAGACCCGCCTCGGCGAGGGCCAGATCGTGACCCTGCGCGCCGTGGTCGCCGGCGGCGACGACGACAAGAATCCCTTCCGCATCCTCTTGCAGCTCGCCGTGATCGTCGCCACGATCTTCGTGCCGACGCTCTTTCCTGCCCTCGGCAATCTCGGCCAGGCCGCCATCGGCGCCGCCATCGCGATCGGCGGCGGCCTCATTATCAACGCAATTGCGCCCCTGCCCTTGCCGGACCAGTCCCGCCCCTTGCAGGCGGAGCCGCTTTACAGCCTCACCGGCGGCGCCAACCGCGCGCGCCCCTATGAGCCGCTGCTCCTGGTGCTCGGCACCCACCGCGTCTTTCCCGACCTCGGCGCCGCCGGCTATACCGAGCTGGAGGGCGATGACCAGTACCTCAGCCAGATATTCAACTTCGGCCTCGGCCAGCTTGAGATCGACGAGCTCAAGATCGGCGAGACCCCGCTCGGCAGCTTCGAGGAGGTGCGCCAGGAATTCAGCAACGCGCGCGGGCGCATCGGCCTGGTGGCCGGCAACGTCGACACCACCGCCGGCGCGGCGCTCGACGACACCGAGTTCGTGATCCGCCAGACCGGGGCGGAGACCGACCGCATCGGCATCGATATCGCCGGGCAACTCTTCCGCGTCGACAAGCAGGGCCGGCCGCAGGAGCAGGCCGTCACCGTGGAGGTCCAATGGGAGCCGGCGGGCGGCGGCCCGGGCGAGCAGCGCACCGTCGAGCTCACGAACGACAGCCAGGGCGGCTTCCGCCAGACCCTCAATTACGATCTCGGCCGCGAGGACGAGTGGACCGTGCGCGTACGCCGCACCACCGAGCCCTCGGATGACGAGCGCACCTTCGACGATCTCGCCTGGACCGCGCTGCGCTCCTACCAGCCGGACGAGGCCGACTATGCCGCGCAGACCCGCCTCGGCGTGCGCATCCGCGCCTCGGGCCAGCTCGCCGGCCGGCTC
>JGI24796J26693_1001475_pt1 | contig 12059 bp, 8 predicted proteins | sample PinacodermFT_FD_26693 | JGI IMG/M metagenome (IMG submission 26693)
TGGCACCACCAGGTCTCGCGCAGGATCGCCGAGGGTGCGCACACCGTCGCGATCGAGGACCTGAAGGTGAAGGCCATGACGGCAAGCGCCCGCGGCACGGCGAAGGAGCCGGGCAGCGGAGTGAAGCAGAAGGCCGGGCTCAACCGGGTCGTTCTCGACACCGGCTGGGCCGCCCTGCGCGCGATGCTGGACTACAAGGCGGCGCGCGTGATCGCGGTCGATCCCCGCCACACCAGCCGGACCTGCGCGGCCTGCGGCCATGTCGACGCCGCATCGCGCCGCTCGCAGGCGGTGTTTCACTGCGTGGCCTGCGGCCATGCCGACAATGCGGACGCGAACGCTGCCCGCAACATTCGGCGCCGGGGACTGGCGCAGCTGCACGGGGAGGCTGCCGGGGTGCCGGGCCGTGGAACCGTGAACACACGAGGAAGGATGGCGGCATGAGCCGTCAAGTGTTCTTTGTAAGTCCCTTTCCAGGGATAACAGGAGCCGGTTCGCACTGAAGATGCCCGCGGCCCCGTCCCGTTGCCGGTGCGGACTTCACCGGGTTCCCGGAAGAAGTAGACCCCGCGCCTCGTCCAGGACAGGCGACCCGAACACTCGCACAACCGACGCGCGCCCCCGACTTTTTCTCGAGCGCACCCAACAGGTCGCAGAGCCGGCGCAGGTCTTCCAGTCGCGACGATGCCATCGGGTCACCTCTACCCGGTTCACCACGGCCTTGCCCGCACCGCACAGCGCATGCGCCCCGCAGACTGATCGGGGCGGCCGGGCGCTTCAGGCAGGATCGGGACGGTATCCGGCGCCGGTGTCGCCGTTCCTCCGGACCGTTCGGGCGCAATCCAGCCTCCGCACGTCAGAAACTCTGCAAACGCCCGACACCTGCTCACTGCGACGGCCTCAGCAGGCGGATCGCGCGGTCCGGATAGTCGGTGATCAGACCGTCAACCCCGAGTGTCGCCATCGTCTCCATGTCATTGACATCATTGACGGTCCAGACCACGACACTGAGGCCCAGACCGTGCGCCTCAGCGAGTGTTCTTGCGGTCAGGTCGCGAAAATAGGGAGACCACACCGCGCATCCGGCCTGCTGCACCAGTCGCGGGGCCGAACCGCCGACGGCATCGATGTCAAGACCGGCAGTCCAGGGCGACGGTCCCGGGCGTCCGCGCTCGATGGTGTCGAACCAGGAGCGCTCGACAGTCAGGCAGACTGTCCGGATCTCCGGTGCCTGCGCCTGCACCTCGCGGAAGATGCGCCAGTCGAAGGACTGGATGGTGGCCCGCCCACTCATCCCTTCGGACTCCAGCACCCCGACGGTCGCCTGCACGAGCCTGGTCGGATCCGCCGTGTCATCGGGTTCCAGCGGCGAGAGCTTGATCTCGATATTGAAGCGCAATGCCTCGGCACCCGGGCCGCGCCCCAGGGCCAGGATTTCCCGCAACGTCGGAACACGGGCGCCGTCACGGGGTTCCTGTTCCGGAAACCGCTCGGCGATTCTGCTGCCGGGCCGGGTCCGCCCGACGTCGAACGCCGACAGCGCGCGGGATTGCAGGTGCCACAGCAGCAGTCTTGGCCCGCTCAGCCATTTGCCGTCGGCATCACGGGCGATGTCGGGGTTCAGGGCCCGGTCGTGGTGCACCACGGGGACACCGTCCCGGGTCATGCCGATGTCGAGCTCAAGCTGATCGACGCCGAGTTCGATGGCACGCTTGAAGGCCGGCAGCGTGTTTTCGGGCAGCAGCCCGCGAGCACCGCGGTGGCCCTGGATTTCCGTGGCCTGGACCATCATCGGCAGCGCAGTGCACAGCAAAAGGATGCACGCACGTCGGATCCCCGTGCCGCTTCGATCAGACATGCCGGTTTCCTTTCCCGGGATCGAACCGGTGGATATGACCCGGAGACACGGTCAATGGCAACGTGTTCTTGATGGCACTGTGCCGTGAGCCTTCCGGCCGAACCGCCAGGGGCTCGCCCGGGCCTTCGGTGGACAGACACTCCGTGCGCCAGGGTATCGGCGCCCGGCGCTTCGACAAGATCGATGGCAACCTTCGGGTGGACCGGGTCACCACTGGCAGGCAGCGGGTGTTCGAGCCGCATTCCAACACGTACCGGCCATTGCGGCACGCATGCGGCCACGACGGTCTTCAATGTGTGACCGATGCCCGCTGAAAGCACCGCCAATGTCCGGGTGACACGCCGAGGTGCCCGGTGCCCACCGTGTATGCACGACTGTGCGGTTCCGGCCGGCCCGGTGCCGACCTTTCGTGGCGGGACCAGACATTTTGGACACCAGGCTGTCAGCTGCGACCAGAATGCTCTTTCTCCGGACCGCGTGGGCTTGTTCGCCGTACTGAAGTGGAAATTCTCGAAGACAGGTTAAGCGGTTTCAGAAATTCACTGCACACGGGATGTTGTCGCCAATGCTCATCGCCGATGTGCTGCGCACGACGAAGTCCGGGATCGCCGGTACGCTGGGCCTGGGAAAGGATGGGTTCGCACGAGCATCGCGCGTTGGCGAACCCAAGACCCGGGCCCGCCTGCGCCAGATGCTGGAAGTTCTCGACCGCGTCGAAGCAGTGACCGGATTGCTGCTCGCCGCCCATGCCTGGTTCCGCGCCGAGCCGTTGACCCGTCACCTCCTCGCCCTCGCGTTTCGGCCCCTGGGCCTGGTCCCCTGCGGTGCCGGCTTCTCCCGTGTCTCTCGATCGCGGTGATGCGCGTCTGCCCGACGATGGATGTCTCCCGGGCCGTGGTGAGGAGGGCATACGTGCCGGAAGGTCGCCGCCGTCAAAGCCACGAGAGACTGACGCCACGTCCCGGGATGGAGAAGCGCCGTGACCATCCGCGCACCCGTCGAGGGACCGGATCGCGCGTGGCCGACGGAGACCGCATCACCCCGGCGATGAAGCGCGGGGTGGTGACGCCCGGCCTACACAGGGCGGACCGCGAAACCGGGCTGACGGGCGAGGTGTACTGCGGCAGGCGCAACCTCCGGCACCGCCGCGACAAACGACCGACGGCCCCGGGGAACATCCCGCCTTGAAACCGGCACCAAGGCTCGCATACAGTCTTCGCCAAGGGCATCGGGGAGACCGCCATTCGTCAGCATGTGGCCGGTTGAGTAACGCCGACGGGCGTGTTTCCGTGTCCCGCTATCCCAGAACATCTGCCTTGGCCGGGGACCCGGGTCTGTGCCTGTTCGCGGCAGTACGGAAGGCTCCGTCTTCGGGGAACAACCGGGCCACGGCGTCACACGACGAGTACGCACGGCATTCGGGCTGACCTGAAGCCCGGCACGGACGGACAGTCCCGCACGGGTTACCAAGGAAGGGGAGAGCAGTGACGACAGGAAACCCGGACACCGGAGAACGCTGGCGCGTCGGTGTCGATGTCGGCGGGACCTTCACCGACCTCGCGCTGGTCAACGACGCGACCGGCGCCATGTCGATCCACAAGCAGCTGACCACGCAGCAGGATCCGTCGCGGGCCGTGCTCACCGGTCTCGAGACCCTGCTGGCGCGCGCCGGGGTGGCGGTGGGCGAGGTCTCGGCCCTGGCCCATGGCACCACGCTCGTGACCAACGCCGTGATCGAGCGCCGCGGCGCGAAGACCGGCATGCTGGTCACCCGCGGCTTCCGCGACGTACTCGACATCGCGATGGAGCGCCGTTTCGACCTGTTCGACCTCTCGATCACCTTCGCCGACCCGGTGGTTCCCCGTGAGCTGCGGCTGGAGGTCGACGAACGCATCCGTTACGACGGCGCGGTCGAAAGTGCGCTCGACCCGGACCAGGTCGAACGGGCAACCCGCACCCTGGTCGAGGAGCACGGGATCGAGGCACTCGCACTGTGCTTCCTGCACTCCTACGTCGACGACCGGCACGAGGCCGCGGCGCGCGAGGTCGTCGCCGCCCGCTTTCCCGGGCTCACGGTCACCACCTCGTCCGAGATCCTGCCCTTCATGCGCGAGTACGAGCGCTGGTCGACCACCACGGTCAACGCCTATGTCCAGCCGCTGACCGACCGGTACCTGCGCCGCCTGGAGGACGGCCTCGCCCGGATGGGGTTCGCGGGATCCCTGCTGATCATGACGGCGTCTGGCGGCATGGTCACGCCGGCGATCGCGCGCCGGTTTCCGGTCCGGTTGATCGAGTCCGGGCCCGCGGCGGGGGCGCTGGTCGCCGCTTTCCTCGGCGAACAGATCGGCGAGGGCGACCTGCTCTCCTTCGACATGGGAGGAACCACGGCGAAGGGCGCGCTCATCAGGAACGGCCGGCCGTTGCGGCGCTACGAGTTCGAGGTGGCGCGGGCCTACAACTACAAGGCCGGCAGTGGCCTGCCGCTCAGGATCCCGGTCATCGACATGATCGAGATCGGTGCCGGCGGCGGCTCGATCGCCCGGGTGGATGACCGCGGGTTGCTCGCCGTCGGACCGTACAGCGCCGGCGCCGATCCCGGACCGGCCTGTTACGCAACCGGCGGAGACAGCGCCACCCTGACCGACGCCAACCTCGCGCTCGGCTACCTCGAGCCCGACGCTTTCCTCGGCGGGCGCATGACGCTCGACGCCCGGGCCGCCGACGGCGCAATCGAGACGCGTGTCGCCGGCCCTCTCGGCATCAGCCTTGACCGGGCGGCATGGGGCATTCACGAGGTCATCAACGAGGATGTCGCCCGGGCCTTTCGCATGCACGCCTCCGAAATCGGGTTCGACTACCGACGGTGCGTCATGATCGCGTTCGGCGGCTCCGGGCCTGCACACGCGGTCAGGGTCGCGCGCAAGCTGAGAATTCCCCGGGTAATCCTGCCGGTCGGGGCCGGGGTGATGTCGGCGATCGGCCTGCTCACGACCCCGGTCTCCTACGCCACCCTGCGTTCCGGACAGATCCTGCTGGAAGACCTGGGCGCGGGCGGGATCGAGAGCGGGTTCAGGCCGGTAATCGATCAGGCCACGGGACTGCTCGCGGCGGCCGGGATCGCGCTCGACGACATGTCCGTCGAACGGCGCCTCGACATGCGCTTTCATGGCCAGGGCCACGAAGTCGAGGTGGTCTGCAGCGCCGGCATATCGCCCGGCGAACTCGGCAAGAGGTTCCTCGACGCCTATGCCGCGATCTACGCGGCAACACCCATCGACGCCGCGATCGAAATCGTCAACTGGAAGGTCGAGGCCTCCGGCCCGAGCCCGGAATTCGCCCGCGGGTACAAGCCGTTCCCCGGCGCCTCGGGGACCGACTGCGAGGTCGGGTCAATCGACGCATGGGACCCGCAGGCCGGCGAAAGGCGCCGCTGGCCGGTGCTCGACCGCTACGCGCTCGAACCCGGCCAGACGGTCGTCGGTCCGGCCCTCGTGCGCGAGGACGAGGCCACGACGGTCCTCAGCCCCGGCGACAACATGCGGGTGGACAGCATGGGAAACCTGGTGATCACACTCGCCGAGGAGGAAGCATGACGACCTACGATCCGGTCAGTCTCAAGATCCTGTGGGACCGCCTGGTCGCGATCGCCGACGAGCTCGTGCTCTCGCTGGTGCGGACCTCGTTCTCGATGAACGTGCGCGAGGGCTACGACCTGTCCTGCATGGTCTTCGACGCGAAGGCCCGGCTGGTTGCCCAGGGAACCTACTCGGTTCCGTCCTTCACCGGCACGGCGCCGCGCACCATCGGCCACATGCTCGCGGTCTATCCACCCGAAACCCTGCGTCCGGGCGATATCGTGATGACGAACGATCCCTGGATGGGGACCGGGCATCTGTTCGACGTCACCATGCTGCGACCGGTATTCCGCGGCAGCCGGCTGGTCGGCTACACCATGAGTGTCACCCACCTGCCCGACATCGGCGGCCGGGGCATGGCGTCCGATTGTACCGAGATCTACCACGAGGGGCTGCGGCTGCCGGTCTGCAAGCTGCGCGATGACGGTGTCCTGAACACCCTGCTGCTCGACGTGGTCGGCGCCAATGTCCGGGTTCCGGAACAGACCATCGGCGACCTGATGGCGAATGCCGCCTGCAACGAAGTCGGTGGACGGGCGTTACTCGAGTTCATGGACGACTATGGTCTCGACGATATCGACAGCCTCTCCGACGCCGTCAACGACCACTCCGAAGCCGCCATGCGCAGCAGGATCCGCGACATGCCTGACGGAACCTGGCGCAACAGCATCGAGATCGAGGGGCCGGGCCACCCGGTCACGCTTGCGGCCTCGATGACCATCGAGGACACGTCGGCAAGGGTTGACTTCGCCGGCACCGACGGGCCGGTCCGAGCCTCGATCAACGTTCCGTTCTGCTACACCGTCGCCCAGTCCAACTACGTCATGAAGTGCCTCACGATCCCGGACCTGCCCAACACCATGGGCAGCACCAGGCCGGTCACGGTCCGGGCCCCGGAAGGCTGCATCCTCGACGCCCGCCATCCCTGGCCAACCGGTGGGCGTCACTCGGTCGGACACTTCGTGGTCCCGCTGCTGATGGGCGCAATGGCCGACGTGGTACCCGAGCGTGTGCAGTCCGACGGCGCCATGATGAACGTCTTCAGCGTCCAGGGCCGGCATCGCGACGGCGGCGATGTCTCGTCTCTGTTCTTCCTTGCCGGCGGTCTTGGCGCCATGCACGGGCTCCACGGCCGCGACGTAACCCCGGCGCCGTCCAACATGACGGTGGTTCCCACCGAAATCTGGGAGAGCCGGACCAGCATGACCGTCGAATCCCGTGAAGTGCTTCCCGGCACCGGCGGTGTCGGCCGCTGGCGCGGCGGGGACGGTCAGAAGGTCGTTTTCCGCAACGATACCGGGCATCCGCTGGAGTTCGCACTGATGGGCCAGCGCACCAGCTTTCCGGCTCGGGGACTTGCCGGAGGCGGCTCCGGTGCGCTGCGTCGCTACGAGGTCAATGGCGCGCCGGTCGACCCGAAGGCCCGCATCATGCTCGAACCGGGTGACCGGATCTCGATGTACGAAGCCGGTGGTGGCGGCTACGGAGTGCCGGACTCGCAGGACGCCTGACTTTCGGTGAACATCCCCGCCCGGGGTCCGACGCGGTCGCCGTGGATATGACCGTTCATGCCCGGGCGGGCGGCAGGGCGCCTACAGACGGATCACGGGTCGAAGGTTGACCAGCAGTTCCTCCCAGCCGCGCCTGAACGCGCCGGCCCGGAAGCGCCAGGCAATGAGCGCTAGCAGCGCGAATGCGCCGGCCCACTGCAGCACCTGGACGGTCGGGATCTCGGATGCCTGGAGAGTGACGATTACCGGGTAGCCGCCTGCGATGACCAGGATGTCGATGAGGACGCCGCAGACGACGGTCACACCGGCGACGCTGCCGAGGTAGATCGACGCGAAGCGGAGGCCAAACCGCTGCATGATGACGGCGATGGTCCCGGTATTGGTCGCCGGACCCGTCATCAGGAACACCAGCGCCGCGCCGGGACTGACCCCCTTCGCGACCAGCGCCGCCGCGATCGGGGTGCTCGCCGAGGCGCAGATATAGAGCGGCACTCCGACCAGCAGCATCACTGGGTAGGAAAGCCACACTGAGTACTCGCTGGCCATGAGGTCGGCCGGGATCGCGACGTAGAGCACTGCGCCGAGGACGATGCCCACTATGAGGGCGAACAGGATGTCGTCGGCGATTTCGACGAAACCGTACCGGAAGACGTGGGCAACGATGGTCCGGAAGTCGGGCAGCAGGCAGGCAGGCCCTGTCTCGACAGCCCCCGGCCCGGCACCCCGGCTCACGGAGCGGACTGCACCCTTCGCCCAGTCGACGCCCGCGCGCCACATCTGAGCCGGGCTGACGTAACAGCTGTCCAGGCCCGGGATCAGCGACTGGTGCGCGCCGGGTCCCGCGCTGCCCTGATGACAGCAACAGCCGTCTGCCACATCCTGCGGAACCCGTTCGTGGTCGTCCCGGACGAGCCTGATGGAAAGCAGCCCCGCGACAACGGCGGTCACGAAGCTGATGACCGGGCGGACAACGGCAGCGACCGGCCCGAAGAACGCGTGGGTGACCAGGATCGAGTCGGCCCCGGTCTCGGGTGCCGTGATCAGCAGTGACATGCAGGACGAACGCGACGCCCCCTTGGCGCGCATCTCGGCAACCACCGGCACCACCGAACAGCTGCACAACGGGACCGGCACCCCGACCGCGGCGGCGACTGTGACCGACTTCAGGGTGTCATGGCGGAACCAGCGCGTGATCGCGTGACACGAGATGAAGACATGGATCAGCCCCCCGAGGAACAGACCCAGCAGCAGCATCGGGGCGAGCAGCAGGAACGACTGCACGAGGAAGCCGAGAAAATCGGTCCCGACGCCAACAAGCACTTCCGCCATCCGCGCATCCCCCGACACACAGACAGCCATGGTGCCACAGCCGGGCTGTCGTGGCACGGCCATTCGCGAAGGGTGCATGCGAACCCGGCCCTTGTGCCGGTACGGGCCCTCGGTCGCCCCGTCAGTGTTGCATGCGCTCGAAACCTGCCCTGGCGGTCTTGTCCCGCCAGGGCTCGCATGGCGGGCGCAGGGTCGCGGTCAGGAACGGACTCGATGTGCGTGGCCGAGCGCACAGGCGGGTACGGCTCCCGGTTGCCAGGCAATCGCTCGAGAAAATCCTGATTGTCTGCAGGATGTGAGTGTACGGTCCGCTCTCGGGCCTGAATCTGCATGGCCATGTCTCTTGGCCGTCGCGAAAGTCAAGAACCATGCAGGAAATTGAAAACGCAACGTTTTTCGGAAGCGGGACGTTTGCCCCTGCCGAAAGTCCGGTACAGGGGCGGGTCNCCCGCCGGTCGAGTTCCGGATCCGGGGCGGGCGCCCGGGACTCTTGGACAGTCCGGAAAGGAGTGCAGGCAGCATCATGGCGGACGTCAATTCCTATTTCGACCTCGGAGGGTACAGCCGGCCGGTGACGACCCGCTCTGCGGAGGCGCAACTGTGGTTCGACCGCGGGCTGATCTGGACATACGGCTTCAATCACGAGGAAGCCGTTGCCTGTTTCCGCCGTGCGCTCGACGCCGATGAGACCTGCGCCATGGCCTGGTGGGGCATCGCCTACGCGTCGGGGCCCAACTACAACAAGCCCTGGGAGGGCTTCGACGAGGAGGACCTGGTCCGGTCGGTCGAGGTCTCCCATGAGGCGGCAAGGCACGCGCTCCGCCATTCCGCCGGTGGGAGTGCGGTGGAACGGGCCCTTGTCGACGCCATCGACGAGCGCTGCCCCTCCGTGCGGCCGCAGGACGGAATGGACGCATGGAACCATGCCTGGGCTGGGGCGATGAGGGACGTGTACAGGGCTCATCCGGACGATTCCGACGTGCAGGCCCTGTTTGCGGAAGCCTTGATGAACCTGACGCCCTGGGCGCTGTGGGACCTGGAAACCGGTCGCATCGCCGAAGGCGCACACACCGCCGAAGCGACAGAGGTGCTCGAGCGGGGCCTGGAGGCGCGCGCGCAACGAGGCGAAGGGCCGCACCCGGGGCTGCTGCACATGTATATCCACCTGATGGAAATGTCTCCGCATCCGGAGCGCGCGCTGGGCGCCTGCGAGCAGTTGCGCGACGCCGTGCCGGATGCCGGACATCTCCGGCACATGCCGACCCATATCGACGTGCTGTGCGGCGACTACGCGGCGGTCGTGCGTTCGAACGAGGCGGCGATCACCGCCGACCGCAAGTTCCTGGTCCGGGAGGGAGCGATCAATTTCTACTCGCTCTACCGTTGCCACAACATCCACTTCAAGATCTACGGCGCGATGTTCCTCGGGCGGTTCCGCGACGCGCTCGATGCGGCGGAAGAAATGGCGGCGGGGCTTCCCGCCGACCTCCTTGCCGTGCGCTCGCCGCCCATGGCCGACTGGCTGGAAGGGTTTGTGGCGATGAAGCTGCACGTGCTCGTGCGGTTCGGGCGCTGGGAGGACATCCTGGCCTGCGAGCTGCTGGCGGACCGCGAACTGTACTGCGTCACGCTCGCGATGACCCGCTATGCCAGGGCCGTCGCCAACGCCGTGCTGGGAGACGTCGGGGCGGCGGAGCAGGAAGCGGAGGCTTTCGAGGCAGCGTTCGGGACGGTACCGGACAGCCGGTACGTCTTCAACAACTCCTGCCGGGACATCCTGGCCGTGGCGCGGGCGATGATGCGCGGGGAAATTGCCTACCGCCACGGCGAATACGGAACGGCGTTCGAGCTTCTGCGCCGGTCAGTGGAACTGTCGGACAACCTTGCCTATGACGAGCCGTGGGGCTGGATGCAGCCGGCCCGCCATGCTCTGGGCGCGCTGTTGCTCGAGCAGCGCCGGGTCGAGGAGGCGGCGGCGGTCTACCGGGCCGATCTGGGATACGACGCCACCGTGAGCCGCGCGTGCCAGCATCCCGACAATGTCTGGAGCCTGCACGGGTATTTCGAATGTCTCGAGCGTCTCGGGCGCAGGGACGAGGCGGCGGTCATCCGGCAGAAGCTGGATATCACCATGGCTCGGGCGGACGTATCGATCGCGGCGTCCTGCTTTTGCCGCAGGTCCGCAGCCTGAGCGGGGTCGGCCCAGACAGAGCCATGTCCGGGGCAGCGGACGTCGTTGGCGCACTCGTCGGGTTTGAAGCTCCCGGGCAGGGCGCGGGCGGCCGTCTTGCGGAGCAGCGCCCTGCATCGGGAAGCTGGAACCCCGCCTGCATCCTCGATTCCATGCGCCCGGAACCTGCCCAGGTTCCGTACTCCCGCGTCTTTCCCGGTCCGGGAAACCGGCCATTCACGAAGGGTGGGCTCGAACGCGGCCCGTGTGGCCGTGCGGACCTTCGGTCGCCCGGTCAGCGCAGCGGAAAGCCGCGTTCGCGGACGACGTCCTTCAGGACCTCGCGGCCGTTCATCGACGCGAGCCTGCCCAGCCGGGCCAGCACAAGCTCGCTCCAGGTCTGCGGCGGCAGGCCGTTGCGCAGCCTGAAGTCGTTCATCTCCCGGTCGTAGACCGCGCGCAGTCCAGGATCGTCCTCGCGGCCGTACCGTTCCCGGTGCAGCACCGTCGCCTGCGGCAGACGGGGCTTCACCTCCCCCGCTTCGCTATCGGCCGCGTAGCCGACGCACAGTCCGAACACGCCCACCGTTCCGGCCGGGAGGCCGAGAAGCCGCGCGACCCGCAGCGGATCATTGCGCATCGCACCGATGTAGACCGTTGACAGACCGAGGGATTCAGCCGCCACGACGGCGTTCTGGGCCGCAAGTGCGGCGTCGATCACCGCGAGCATGAAGGTCTCGAGATAGGGGATGGCCTGCATCTCCACCCCGGCCGACTGGCCAAGACGGCTGTTGCGCGCGAGATCGGCGAGCCACACCAGGTAGAGCGGGCATTGCACGATGTGTTGCTGGCCGCCCGCGATCTCGGCCAGTTCCCGCCTGGCGTCGGCATCGGTGACGGCGATGACGGACCACACCTGCAGGTTGGAACTGGTGGCGGCCGACTGCGCGGCCGCCACCAGTGTCTCGAGGGTCCCGTCGGGCAGCGGGTCCGGTCGGTAGCCGCGCACCGAGCGGTGCGACAGCAGGGCGGCGATCTGGTCGTTCCACGGTCCGGCCAGGGGCACCGGTCCATCACCGTACCGCAGGGCCAGGGCCTCGGACCTCGACATCTGCGGGGTCGCACTCGTCGTCGTCACGTTCATTTCTCCTGTTCGCCTCTCTGCCCGATCCTGACCCTGGCCGGTGTGACCGGCAGGCCCGGCACATCGACCGCGATCCGGTAGACGGTGCCGCAGTTCTCCGTCGGCCCCTCCCTGCTTCCTGTCACGACATGCAGGTCACGCAGGTCATCGCCGCCGAAACACACCGAGGTGACCATGGGCAGCGGCACCGGCAGGCTCAGGCGCAGCTCTCCGTCCGGCTCGAAGACATCGACTCGCGAGCCGAAGGCCATCGCCACCCATACCGAGCCGTCCTCCGCCACCGCCAGGCCGTCGGGATGACCGTCGCGGGTGCGCACGAACGGTCTCCACGGGGCGAGCCGGCCGTCGCCCCGATCGACATCGTAGACCCGGACGACATCGTCCCGGGCGTCGGCATGGTAGAGGCGGG
>JGI24796J26693_1001484_pt1 | contig 11963 bp, 10 predicted proteins | sample PinacodermFT_FD_26693 | JGI IMG/M metagenome (IMG submission 26693)
ACCGCAAAACCGCCATTGGCGAGACGACTCGCGCCCTCGAGACCATCAAAGTCTCGGGCGAAGAAGCGCGGCGCATCGGTGGCGAGGTCTTCAGCATCGACTGGACGCCCGCCGGCGAGAATCGTCAGGGTTTTACGCGCCGTCTGCCTATCGGCGCCGTGCTGGGCATCACGCCCTTCAATTACCCAGTCAACCTGGCCTGCCACAAGATCGGCCCTGCCATCGCCGCGGGCAACAGCTTCATCATCAAGCCAGCCGAGAAAACGCCCCTGTCTTCGCTCATCCTGGCTGAAATTGTGCTGGAAGCCGGCTATCCGCCCGAAGCCTTCAGCGTGCTCAACGCCTGGGCACGCGATACCGAAAGCATGGTGACCGACCCGCGCATTGCCATGATCAGCTTCACGGGCAGTTCGGCAGTCGGCTGGATGCTCAAAGCCAAAGCCGGGCAGAAGAAAGTAACGTTGGAACTGGGCGGCAATGCTGGCGTGATCGTGCACAGCGATGCCGACCTGGACGCTGCGGCGGCGCAGACTGCGGCGGGCGGATTCGCCAATGCCGGGCAGAATTGCATCTCCGTGCAGCGGCTGCTCATCCAGCGCGACGTCTTTGAAGACTTCGCCGACCGTTTTGTCGAGCAGGTCAAATCGCTGAAAGTGGGCGACCCGCGTGATCCCGATGTTGATATCGGGCCGCTGATCAGCGAGCGCGATGCGATACGCGCCGAAGCTTGGGTGAACGAGGCGCAGAAGGCTGGCGCGTCGGTTCTGCTGGGCGGCGCGCGGCAGGGTACGCTCCTCCCGCCGCATGTCATGACTGAAACCGCGCCCGATATGCGCGTCAACTGCGAAGAGGTCTTTGCGCCCGTGGTGACGTTGAGCGCCTATGAAGCCTGGGAGGATGCCGTCGCCACGATCAACGACAGCCCCTATGGCTTGCAGGCGGGGGTCTTCACGCGCGATATCGGGCGAATCATGGATGCCTGGCAGCGCATTGAAGTGGGCGGCTTGCAGGTCAACCAGGCATCGACCTTCCGCGTCGACCACATGCCCTATGGCGGCGTCAAAGCCTCGGGTTATGGCCGGGAAGGCCTGCGCTATGCCATTGAAGACATGACCGATCTGCGCCTGATGGTCTTGAATCTGGGCTGAGGCTATCTCCATCCCAGAACTCAGCCCACAGTTACTATTGGTTCGTGACTTTGGTATGCAAAGTTGTGCTGTGTTCCATACCACGCGACAGAAGGTGAATAGAAACACACATCAACAGAAATAGAACAGTTGGTCAAAAATGTGCTTGACACATTGTGCCAAGAATGTTATCCTCGTACACGAGGATAACATTCAAATGAGCGACCAGCTAGATTTCTTCAATGCAACTCCAGAGGGTCTCGCGCCTGTGTGTCTTAGTGCGCAGCGTAGGCAAGACAACGATTGGACATGCGCTGATTTCTTTTGTGGCATTGGCGGTTTTCATGTTGCGGCGCGTAACCTCGGTTTGAGAGTAGTTGTCGCATGTGATATAGATGAGCACGCTCAACATGCGTATCATGAAAACTATGGCTTGAAGCCGTTGGGCGATATAGTTGCAATTGATCCAAATGACGTGCCCGACTTCGACTTCCTCTTTGGTGGTTTTCCCTGTCAACCCTTTTCCATAATTGGGCAGCGACGCGCCTTTGCCGACCCAAGAGGCGTCATGTTTTTTCAGTTGCTGAAATTCATCCGCGCCAAGCGGCCAATCGGTGTAGTACTGGAAAATGTCAAGCAGTTGTCAACGATTGCGAAAGGGCAGGTGTTGCAGCGCATCCTGGACGACATTTCTTCGTTGGGCTATTCGGTAGACTCCAAAGTTCTCAACGCGCTACACTTCGGTCTTCCACAGAAGAGAGAGCGAACAATCATTGTCGCTTCACTCCTCCCGTTCAGAACCTTCCCGTGGCCAGTGAAAGTTGCGGCAAGGAAACCTCTCAGTGAGATTCTGGAGGCAAATCCTCCGGACAAATACTTTGTTTCTGAACGCATACGCAGAAAGCGACGCGAGGCGCATACTGCAAAGGTCACGCCGGCGATCTGGCATGAAAACAAGGGTGGCAATGTCTCAAGCCACGAGTGGTCTTGCGCGCTACGGGCGGGAGCTTCGCATAATTACTTGCTCGTTGACGGGATTCGGCGATTGACGCCAAGAGAACAACTTAGGCTTCAAGGGTTTCCTGACGACTTCAAGATAGTTTGCAGCGACGCGCAAACAAGAAAACAGGCAGGCAATGCCGTGCCAGTGCCAATGGTGCAAGCAGTTATGGAAAGGCTGGTGGATCATATTGAAACCCCCGAGATTGCGTGGCAACCGTTCACGCCGCAACCATCCATACCCACTTGGCCAGATTCCCGATGAAGTCCTACACAAGATCGGAAGACAGATTGTCCACAGACTTGCCATAGGCGTGGGAGACATTTCCGGTGACGATTTTGCCACGATCTTCGCCAACAGCATCGACGGCGAACATCGCAGCAGCCCAATCGGCGTTGCGGATGTTGAATGGAATGGTTGCGCTTGGTCAGCGAAGACAATCAAAGACAAGTCGCCTTTTGCCAAGTCTAAAGTGCGGCTAATTTCCGGGCGCAACTCTCCAGACTACTCAATGGGGATTGATGACCCTCACGCCGACATCAATGAGACAGGCAAAGCAGTGTTGTCCATATGGAACTCGCGCCTGGACGAAGCACTCGACGAACATGACGACCTTCGTATTATTGTTCTCGTACGCAACATAGACACTCGCGAATTTCTTCTGTTTGAGGAAGAAGCCCAGAGGTTTGTGCCTGGAGAATATGCTTGGTCCTACAATAAAAGGAGAAACCTTCAAGGTTTGCATAAGCAGTCAGGCAAGCATATCTTCACGTGGCAGTTTCACGGCTCTCAATTCACAATTTTTCGCGATGTGCCGTCATCTTCTCGTCGTTTCAGAATCGTCCCCGATGTGCCGACATTAAGTGAAGCTGGCATTCTGGAGGCTATGAAGTTTACTACCGATTGGATTGGCATTCTCCAATGACAGATAATGTGTCGCCCGAAGTCAGAAGCAGAATAATGGCTCGCGTCAAGTCAAAGGGCATGAAGCCTGAAATGACCGTGCGGCGTCTGCTGCATGGACTTGGCTACCGTTACCGCTTGCACAGAGCTGATCTGCCAGGCCGACCCGACTTGGTGTTTTCGTCACGTCGAAAGGTCGTTTTTGTAAATGGATGCTTTTGGCACTTACACAGCAACTGCAAAAAAGTGCGAATCCCTACCGCGAATCGAGACTACTGGACCGCCAAGCTCAGACGAAACAGTGACCGAGACAAGCGGAATCTCGCATTGCTGGCAGAGTTGGGCTGGGAAGCAACCACCGTTTGGGAATGCCAGCTGGACGACTTGGATAGCGTTGCCACAAGGCTAGTGGATTTCCTAGATTGACGCGCACCGCTTGTAACGATCTTAATCTGCATTGAATCTCACATTACCATTGCATTGATGGCACATGCGTCGTACACTGCAAATTGTGATTGGGAGCGCTCCCAGTCACTGGGAATTGTTCTGGGACAACTATCGCTGCGGATTTGCATGAAACGTTGGACTTTGGAAGACATCGGCAAATTGGCAGGCGTATCGCGCTCGACCGTGTCGCGCGTCATCAACGACCAGCCGCATACCAGCCCAGCCGTTCGCCAGCGCGTCGAGCAAGTCATCCGCGAAACCGGCTACCAGCCCAACTCAGCCGCCCGCAGCCTCGCCAGCAGCCAGTCGCGCATTCTTGGGCTGGTCATGCCCAGCATATTGCAATCCGCCTTTGCAGACCCCTATTACGCCCTGATCATCCAAGCCATCTCGCACGCCTGCAACCAGCACGACTACACGCCATCGCTCTTTCTGTTCCAAAGCGCCGACGAAGAAGCCAAAATGAGCCAGCGACTGGTCGGCAGCGGGCTGATTGACGGGCTTATCGTCACCGCCGACACAATCGACAGCCAGTTCGTGCAGATGATCCAGCCCTACGACATCCCTTTCGTGCAGATCGGCCGCCCACTGCGCGAATCGGCGGCTTTCATCAGCTATGTCGATGTGGACAACGAAGCCGGCGCCTACCTGGCCGCCAGCCATCTAATTCAGCAAGGCTATCGACGTATCGGGCAGCTGGCCACCTTGCACAACACAGCCGGGCACGACCGCGATGCCGGCTTTCGACGCGCCCTGCTCGACCGTGGCTTGCCTATCGACGAATCGCTGATTGCCCTCAGCAGCTTCAGCGAAGCCAGCGGCTACCAGGCAATGGAAACTTTGCTGCATCAAGAGCCAGATGCCGTGTTCGCCCAGTCGGATGCGATTGCCTTGGGCGCCATCCGCGCCATCCGCGATCATGACCTGCGCGTGCCCGAAGATATCGCCGTAGTGGGCTTTGACGACATGCCCCTGGCCGCCAGCGCCAGCCCGCCCCTCACCACCGTGCGCCAGCCCATCGCTCGCACCGGCAAACTGGCGGTGGAATCTTTGCTGGATATCGTCCAGACATCGCCACAGCCAGCCCGCCACATCGTTTTGCCTGTCGAGTTAGTCATCCGTGCCAGCAGCGGCGCGGTTAGCTAGTTTTGCCCAAACTGACAAGGAGGTAAACATCGCAGCCAAATACCCAAACCGCCAGTGCCAGCTATGCTCTGGCAGCTTGTGTCCATGTTATACCTACGCCAAAAGGAGCAACACCATGAACAAAATTCGTTTACTCAGCGCCTTTGCCGTCCTGCTGCTTGCTGTCGGCTTGGCGGGCGCGCAGATGACACCCCGCGGCGGCACTGTCGTCGTCAGCGATGGCGAACAGCTCGTCGGCAAGAATTTCAATCCCTTCAGCCCCGACCCGCTGAACTTCACCGACCGCTTCATCTATGAGCCGATGTTGATCTTCAATCCCGTAGATGGCGGCGTGGCCACACCCTGGCTGGCGACCGGCTATGAATATGCCGAAGACCTGCAAAGCGTCACTTTCAACATTCGCGAAGGCGTGATGTGGAGCGATGGCGAAATGCTGGACAGCGGCGATGTCGCTTTCACCTTCAACCTCTTCCTCACCGTGCCGGCCACGGACATAGCCGCCATCAGAGACTTCCTGGAGAGCGTCGAAGTCATCGATGACTCCACCGTCCAGTTCAATCTCAACCGCGTCTATACCCTGGCGCATGAACTGATTGGCTCGCAGATGATCGTGCCCGAGCACAACTGGGCAGATGTTGAAGATTATGCCCTCTTCACCAATAGCGAGCCTGTCGGCACCGGCGCCATGACGACTGTCGCCGACTTCAACGAGCAGTCCTACACCCTCTGCCGCAACGAGAATTACTGGCGCATGGACGAAAGCGGCGCGCAGCTGCCCTATGTCGACTGCATCCGCCAGGTGCTCTTCCAGGGCAACGATCCCGCCAATCTGGCGCTGATCAATGGCGAGCTGGATTGGGTCGGCAACTTCGTGCCCGATATCGAGCAGACCTTCATCGCCCAGAATCCCGACAAGCATGGCTACTACTTCTGGCCCGGCGGCGCGACGGTGCAGCTCTACAGCAACACCAGCAAAGAGCCTTTCAGCGATGTCAACTTCCGCCGCGCGCTGAGCATGGCTATCGACTACGAAGCCGTAACCAGCATCGGCATGTATGGCTACACCAGCCCGGCCAACGCGGTTGGTCTTGGTCCGCGCTACGACTCCTGGGTCAGCGCAGACGCAACCGCCTACGCCGATAGCACGGGCCAGACCCGTTACAATCCCGATGGCGCGATGGCGCTGTTGGACGAAAGCGGTTATGTAGACAGCGATGGCGACGGCATCCGCAACCTGCCCGGCGGCGACAACATCGACTTCAAGGTGCAGGTCGTCAATGGCTGGACGGACTGGGTGACCAGCGTGCAGATCATGAGCCAGAACTTCCAGGATGTCGGCTTGAGCGCCACCGTAGAAACGCCGGACTTCGGCGCATGGTTCTCTGCCCTGCAGAATGCCACCTACGAAGTCTCGATTGGCTGGGGCACGGCTGGCAACACGCCCTACAACTACTTCCGCAACTTGCTGCTCAGCGAGTTGATCAGCGATGAAGGCGTTGCCAACGCCGAAACCTGGAGCCGCTGGACCAGCGACGAGGCGGACGCGCTGCTGAGCGCCTTCACCGAAACCGCCGACGCCGCGCAGCACATGGACATCGTCAACCAGCTGCAAATGCTGTATGTCGAGAATATGCCAGCTATCCCGCTCTTCCCGGGACCGACCTGGTATGAATACACGACCTACCGCTTCACCGGCTTCCCCACTGAAGACAACTACTATGCGCAGGGCAGCCCCTGGGAGCGCAACTCGGCAGCGATCGTCATCAGCACGATCCACTGCATCGACGACATGGCTTGCGGGCAGTAAGCCGTCTATACTAACGATAGCTGGCGGGGTCTTTCGGGGTTCCGCCAGCTATCACTTGATTTCTCGATCGCCAATTTTCAAGGCTCAAGATATGACAACCGCGGTCGGCAAGCGCGCAGCTCGAAAGCCGGACGACGATCCTGGCATGCTCACCAAGCTGCTGGACGGCGTCTATGCCATCTTCAAATCTCGTTTTTTGCGGCGACGCTTCGTTTTTTATCTGGTGGCTGCCTTCGCCGCTGTCACACTGAACTTCATCATCCCGCGCTTGATGCCTGGCGACCCGGTGCAGCTGCTCTTCGCGCGCTTCCAGGGCAAGCTGGATCCGCGCGCCTTTGAAGCCATCAAGGAGCAATTTGGCTTTGTACAAGGTCCCTTGTTCGAACAATATCTGCTCTACCTGCGCAGCATCGTCACGCTGGATTTTGGGCCATCCATCATGGGATTCCCCGTTCCGGTTGCCCAGGTGATCGGCAGCAGCCTGCGCTGGACGCTGATCTTGGCGGGCATTTCCTCGGTGATGTCATTCCTGATCGGCGCCTTGCTGGGTGTTCTGGCTGCCTGGCGTCGCGGCGGGCGCATTGATACCATCCTGCTGCCGATCGCCAGCGTCTTCGGGGCTTTTCCCTATTTCTTCATCGCGCTTATCGCTGTTTATGTGCTCGGCTTCCAGCTAGATGTTTTCCCCACCAGCCACGCTTATAACACCGCCATTCGGCAAGATTGGGCTTCGACCGAGTTTCTGTGGAGCGTCGTCTATCACATGATTTTGCCGCTCTTCACCATCGTCGTGACGGCGACTGGCGGCTGGATGCTGGGCATGCGCAACAATATGATCGGTGTGCTTTCGCAAGATTATATCGTCATGGCAGAAGCCAAGGGTCTCTCGGACAGACGCATCATGCTTCTCTACGCCGCCCGCAACGCCATCTTGCCCAGCCTGACCGCCTTCGGCATGTCATTTGGCTTCGTCATCGCTGGTTTGCTGCTGACGGAGATTGTCTTTTCCTACCCTGGCATGGGCTACACATTTTTGCTGGCGGTTAACGCGCGTGATTACCCGGTCATGCAAGGCATATACCTGATGATCACGGTGACGGTGCTGGTGGCGAATTTCATCGCTGATATGAGTTATGTCTTGCTCGATCCGCGAGCCCGCTGAGCCTGTAAGCGAGGACAATGATGATGACGAAGAACAAGGCAAAAACATCAAATTCGCTTTATCGGCTGTGGATGATCTTGCCCGGCTGGTCGCGTTCAATTATCAATAACAAGAAAGCGCTGGCCGGCATTTTGATCCTGGCTTTCTTTTTCATAGTCGCTTTACTGGCGCCTTGGCTTTCGCCGACCGCCCCGCAGCGCATGCTTGGACGGCCGCACGATCCGCCATCTGAGAAGTATGTGCTGGGCACGACGCGTCAAGGGCAAGATGTTTCCGCGCAGATGGTATATGGCGCGGGCGGCTCGCTGCGCGTCGGTTTCCTCACCGGTACAATCGTCATCGTCATCGCCATCGCGGTTGGCATAACGGCCGGCTATGTTGGTGGCGTTACTGACGAAGTTCTCTCACTCATATCCAACATATTCCTTACCGTGGGAGGCTTGCCACTGATCATCGTGGTCGCTGCTTTAATCGAAAAACCGGGTCCCGACACAATTATCCTGGTGCTCAGCATCACCAGTTGGGCTTGGGGGGCGCGGGTCTTGCGCTCGCAGACCCTGTCCCTGCGCAACAGCGAATTTGTCGAAGCGGCGCGAGTCAGTGGCGAGCCGCTCTGGCGCATCATCGCTGTCGAAATCTTGCCCAACATGACCTCACTGGTCGCCTCCGTCTGGATCGGCGCGGTACTCTACGCCATCCTGGCGCAAGCCGCCCTGGAGTTCATCGGTCTGGGCGACCCCAACAGCGTCACCTGGGGCACCATCCTCTATTGGGCGCAGAACAATCAGGCTCTGCTCACCGGCGCCTGGTGGACCTTCATCCCGCCTGGCGTGGCGATTTCGGCAGTCGGCTTGAGCCTGACGCTGATCAACTACGGCATCGACGAAATCACCAACCCGCGCCTGGCAACTCATGTGGCTGCGCCCGTAAAAAGAGCCCGCTTCTGGGAAAGATTTTTAGGATTAAGAATGGGGAGTAGTGGTGCCGAAATCATCTCAAGTTGACAGCCAAGAGCCGCTGATCCAAATCCAGAATCTGAATGTCGAATATCGGACAGTCAGAGGCGCTGTGCGGGCGGTCGAAAATGTCAGCTTTGACCTCTATCCCAACGAAGTCTTTGGGCTGGCGGGCGAAAGCGGCTGTGGCAAGACCACCATCGCCAATGCCATGACGCGCTTGTTGAAGCCACCCGCCTATATCACTGGCGGCAAACTCATGTTCCGCGATATTGACATTCTGCAATTGGACGCCGAACGTCTGCGCGCTTTCCGCTGGGATCAACTCGCAATCGTCTTCCAGAGCGCCATGAACGCGCTGAATCCCGTGCTGACCATCGGCAATCAGATCATTGACGCCATGCAAGCCCATCAGGCAATTTCTTATGCAGAAGCGCGCAGCCATGCCAAGCGCCTGCTGCGGACTGTTGGGATCGATGTGGCGCGCGTCGACAGCTACCCGCACCAGCTCAGCGGCGGTATGCGGCAACGCGCAGTCATCGCCATCGCCCTGGCCCTCAATCCCGAGCTCATCATCATGGACGAACCGACCACCGCCCTCGATGTCGTGGTGCAAAAGCAGATCTTGCAAGAAATCAAAGACCTGCGCGAACAATTCGGCTTCTCTATTCTCTTCATCACGCACGACCTGTCGCTGCTTGTCGAAATCTCCGACCGCATCGGCATTATGTACGCCGGCAAATTCGTCGAAGCGGGTCCCGCGCGCGAAATCTTCAGCGACCCCAAACATCCCTATACCAACCGGCTGATGAACTCCTTCCCCACCGTGCATGGTCCACGCCGCGAGCTGCTGGGCATCCCCGGCGCGCCGCCCGATCTCATCGACCCGCCCGCTGGCTGCCGCTTTCATCCGCGCTGCGAATTGGCGATAGCCGGCGAATGCGAGCGAATCGTGCCGCCCCTGATCCGCATCGGCGGTCAACGCGATGTCGCCTGCCATCTCGTCAAAGAAGCGGAGGCGGCATCATGAGCCGAAACCACCAAAACAGACAGCCCGTCCTCGAAGCGCGCGACCTGAGCAAAGACTTCCATACCGGTGGCGCCTTCACCGGCGGCGTCGTCAAAGCTGTCCAGGGCGCGAGCTTCAAACTCTTTCGCGGGCATGTGGTCGCGCTGGTGGGCGAAAGCGGCAGCGGCAAGAGCACGATCGTGCGCATGTTGGCGCGCCTGCACGAGCCCACGGCCGGCGAGATCTTCTACAATGGCGAGGCGGTGCTCTCTCAACGCGGACGCCGCGCTCTGCTGCGTTATCGGTCGCAAGTGCAGATGGTCTTCCAAGACCCATTCGGTTCGCTCAACCCCGTGCATCGCGCCAGCCACGCCGTCCAGCGCCCGCTGAAGATCTACAACAAAGCAAATAGCCGACAAGAGCTGCGCGACAAGCTGGAAGAGCTCTTTGCCATGGTCTCGCTGACGCCGGTGGACGAATTCATCGAGAAATATCCGCACCAACTCAGTGGCGGACAACGGCAGCGCATCGCCATCGCCCGCGCACTGGCTGCCGATCCAGAGGTCATCCTGGCCGACGAGCCGGTTTCCATGCTGGATGTGTCGATCCGCCTGGGTATTTTGAATCTGATGGGGCGGCTGCGCGACGAACAGGGCATCGGCTTTTTGTATGTGACGCACGACCTGGCCAGCGCGCGCTACTTCGCCGATGAGATCCTGGTCATGTACGCCGGCTTCATCGTCGAGCAGGCCCCCGCCGAAGAGCTCATCAGCGATCCCAAACACCCCTATACGCAGATGCTGCTGGCGGCAGTGCCCGACCCCACCCGCGGACTCAAGACCGAAAATATCGAGCTGGAAGGCGAAATCCCCGATCTGACCAGTCTGGGCGGCGGCTGTCCATTTGCGCCGCGCTGCCAGCACGCCATGGATATCTGCAACGAAGCCATGCCCGCCCAAACCACGCTCGAAGATGGGCGTTGGGTGCGCTGTTATCTGTACGAAGACGAGCTTGCGCCTGCGCAGATGAATTGAATTCACCACAGAGACTCAGAGATTATCTGTATGCTATAATCCCGCGCGCGTAGCTTCCACCTGACCTACCGGGGGCGAGGGGAATCACCGGAGTCAACATGGCAAAAAACCGCAACCTGATTATTCTCCGCAACAAGCGGCTGCAAACATGAAACTGCCGCCCTTTTCTCTGTGCCCTGTGTGTCTATGCGGTGAATTCTTTTCGCATTTTGCCAGGCGCGACAACGAAAGGACAATCTGATGAGCGATGTAAAAGCCGTCTGGGAAATCCCGGCGATATTGGGCGAAGGTCCCCTGTGGGCGCCCAGCGAAGATGCCGTCTATTGGGTCGATATCTTCAGCAGCAAGGTGCACTGTTATGGGCACAGCGATGGGCGCAAAATCACCTGGACATTCGACTTCCCCATCACCAGTCTGGCAGAACGGGCTGACGGCGGCTTCATCGGTACACTGAACGACGGCTATGCCTGGATCAACTTTGATGTAATCTCCGCGCAGCCTATTGCCCTGCCCGAAGCGGACATGCCCGGCAACCGCTTCAACGATGGCAAAGTCGACAGCAGCGGACGTTTTTGGGCGGGCACGATGGATAGGGAGCAGGTGGCAGAAAGCGGCTCGCTTTATCGCCTCGACCCCGACCTCAGCTGGCAGCAGTGCGACAGCGACTACATCATCTGCAATGGACCGACCTTCAACCTCGACAACAGCATCATCTATCACACCGACAGCATCAAGCGCAGGATCTACGCGCTGGATATGGATTCGGCGGGCGAGCTGAGCAACAAGCGCGTCTTCACGCAATTCACTTCAGCCGACGAAGGCGTGCCCGATGGCATGACCATCGACAGCGAAGATTGCATCTGGGTGGCGCATTTTGGTGGCGCGCGCATCACCCGCTATTCGCCGGCTGGCGAGATTCTGACGGTCCTGCCGCTGCCCGTGCCCAATATCACCAGCTGCACTTTCGCTGGCGCAGACCTCGACACGCTCTACATCACCACAGCCAGCACGGGCATAGACGAAGCCGACAAAGCCAAGTATCCGCTGGCGGGCAGTTTCTTCCGCTGTGTGCCTGGCGTGAAAGGCGCTCCGACCGCGAAGTTCGGCGGGTGAGTCTATCTTGCCCCCGGTCCCCCCGACAAGTCAGGGGGCGGCACAACCCCCCTCAGTCTCCCCGAAAAGTCAGGGGAAGGCACAACCCCCCTCAGCCGCAAGTCCCGATCGGCTCGACGAAGGCGGCGCTTATCCAGCCCTTCACGCCGTGAAAATCCACCTTGAACCAATCTGCCGTGCGCGCGACCGCCGTCAATGTCGCGTTGTAGGGGACGGCTCGGATGACATCGCCGCCGGGACTGGCGCGGAAGTTCAGGAT
>JGI24796J26693_1001495_pt1 | contig 11902 bp, 9 predicted proteins | sample PinacodermFT_FD_26693 | JGI IMG/M metagenome (IMG submission 26693)
CGCCTCGAATGACGGCTGAACGCCACGGAGGGCCGAAAGAAAGCCATGAATCTCAGTAGGAGCATAGCTCAATTGGTAGAGCACCGGTCTCCAAAACCGGGGGTTGCGGGTTCGAGTCCTGCTGCTCCTGCCATCTGAGGCGGCCATGGCGCGAACCAGCCCCGGCGCTTTCATCCGCCAGGTCCGCCAGGAGGCGGCCAAGGTCACCTGGCCGAGCCGCAAGGAAACCGGCGTCTCCACGGCCATGGTGTTCGTCATGGTGACGCTGGCGGCGCTGTTCTTCTTCGTCGTGGACCAGGCTCTGGCCTGGATCGTGCGCGTCGTTCTCGGGCTCGGGGGTTAGCGCCGTGACTGCGCGCTGGTACGTCATCCATGTCCACTCGGGCTCCGAGCAGAAAGTCGCTACGGCGATCCGCGAACAGGCGGACCGGCAGGGCGTGGGCACGCTGATCGAGGAAATCAGCGTGCCGATGGAAAAGGTCGCAGAGGTCCGGCGGGGACGGCGCGTGACCGGGGAGCGCAAATTCTTCCCCGGCTATGTGCTCATCAGGATGGAAACGCAACAAAACCCCGATCTGCCGGAGCGCGGCGGCAGCCGTCCGGACGACCGTGTCTGGCACCTGGTCAAGAACACGCCGAAGGTCACGGGTTTTCTCGGCGGCGGCGGCAATCGGCCGATCCCGATCTCCGAATCCGAGGCCAACCGCATTCTCTACCAGGTGACCGAAGGGGTCGAACGACCGCGCCCGTCGGTGATCTACGATATCGGTGAGCAGGTCCGGGTCTCCGACGGCCCGTTCACCTCCTTCACCGGCGTGGTGGAGGAAGTCGACGAGGAACGCGCGCGGCTCAAGGTTTCGGTGTCGATTTTCGGGCGTGCGACGCCCGTCGATCTCGAATATTCGCAGGTGGAAAAAACCTGACCGCACGCAGCAACGAGGAACAGGCGGGAGGCCGACCCCGGCCGTGACCGCCGGCGGCCGCAGCGCCGCCTTATCTGGGGAGCCGAAATGGCAAAGAAAATCAGCGGCTACATCAAGCTGCAGGTTCCGGCGGGCCAGGCCACGCCGCAGCCGCCCATCGGTCCGGTGCTGGGACAGCGCGGACTGAACATCATGGAGTTCTGCAAGGCGTTCAACGCCGCAACGCAGGCCCAGGAGCAGGGGGTGCCGATTCCGACGGTCATCACCGTGTATGCCGACAAGTCCTTCAGCTTCTCGATGAAGACGCCGCCGGCAAGCTTCCTCTTGCGGCGCGCGGCAGGTCTGGACAAGGGAAGCCAGACGCCGGGCCGGGAAACCGCAGGCCAGGTCACGCGGGCGCAGCTGCGNGAGATCGCAGAGACGAAGATGGAGGACCTGAACGCCAACGACGTCGAGGCTGCGGTCGTCATGCTCGCGGGATCGGCCCGGTCCATGGGCCTNGAAGTGACGGAGGGCTGAGGCGATGGNGAGCCGNAAGGGCAAGCGGATGCGGGCCGGCTGGGACGGCGTCGACCGCGTCGTCGAGCACGACCTTACCGAAGCGGTGCGTCTGGTCCGGGATCGGGCCCGCGCCAAGTTCGACGAAACGGTCGATATCGCGATCAATCTCGGTGTCGATCCGCGCCATGCGGACCAGATGGTGCGCGGGGTTTGCGATCTGCCGCACGGTACCGGCAAGCCGGTGCGGGTGGCGGTGTTTGCGCGCGGCGCGAAGGCCGACGAGGCCCGCGAGGCGGGTGCCGATGTGGTGGGCGCGGAAGACCTCGCCGAAACGATAGGCGGCGGCGAGATCGCGTTCGACCGCGCTATCGCCACGCCGGATACCATGCCGGTTGTGGGCCGGCTCGGCCGCATTCTGGGCCCCCGTGGCCTGATGCCGAACCCGCGGCTCGGCACCGTGACGATGGATGTCGCGGAAGCGGTCCGCGCCGCCAAGGGCGGACAGGTGCAGTTCCGGGTCGAGCGGGCCGGAATCGTGCATGCCGGCATCGGCAAGGCGAGCTTCGAGCAGGAGGCGCTGGAAGGCAACGCCCGCGCTTTCTTCGATGCCATAGTGCGCGCCAAGCCGTCCGGCGCCAAGGGAACCTATATCAGGCGCGTCACGCTCAGCTCCACAATGGGGCCCGGCGTGCGCGTGGATGCAAGCGCTCTCGGCGGAGCGGGCTGAGCCGCCCGGTCCGCCGAAAGAATGCCTGTCCGAGACCGTCGGCGTCCGCGCCTGCTTGCAGGCCGGACTTAAAGCGCAAGCGCCGGCGCTAGACGGGAGGAAGACGCCGGGCGACCGGCGTCCGCTTCCGGGACAGGGTCCGATACAGCCCGTGAGGGCTGGTCAACACGAACCGGGGCGCAAGCCCCACCCAGGAGAGGACCCCTTGCTGAAGAAGCAGAAAGAGGAATTGGTCCGGAACATGACCGAGAGCTTCGGCAACGCCGAACTCATGGTCGTCACCCGACATTCCGGACTCACGGTGGCCGAGATGACCGACCTGCGCAGGCGCATGCGTGCGGCGGGGGTGAATTTTCGGGTCACCAAGAACCGGCTGGTAAAGCGCGCGCTGGAAAAGACTTCCTTCGCCGATATCCAGCCCCTGTTCTCAGGTCCCACGGCGGTGGCCTTCTCGGCCGACCCGGTGGCGGCGGCCAAGGTGGCCGTCGACTATGCCGGCGAGAACGGCAAGCTCTCCGTGCTGGGCGGCATGCTCGGCGCCGAGACGCTGGACCAGGCGGGGGTGGATGCGCTCGCGAAACTTCCGTCGCTCGATGAGTTGCGCGGAAAGATCGTGGGACTGTTGCAGGCGCCGGGAAGCAAGATTGCGCGCCTGCTCGGGGAGCCCGGTGCGCAGCTTGCGCGCGTCTTCTCCGCCCACGGCGATTCGGGCTGACCGCCCGCAGCCGGCCGACCAAAGCACGAACCGGAAAGCGAACCAGGAGTAACAACAGATGGCCGATCTACAGAAGCTCGTAGACGAACTCTCCGAACTGACCGTCATCCAGGCGGCGGAACTGTCGAAAATGCTCGAAGAGAAGTGGGGCGTATCCGCCGCCGCACCGGTCGCGATGGCCGCGGCGCCGAACGGCGAAGCCGCAGCCGCCGTCGAGGAGCAGACCGAATTCGATGTCATCCTGGCATCCTTCGGCGAAAAGAAGATCAATGTGATCAAGGAAATCCGGGCCATTACCGGCCTCGGCCTGAAGGAGGCCAAGGACCTGGTCGAGTCCGCGCCGAAATCCGTCAAGGAAGGCGTGAGCAAGGATGAGGGCGAGGAGTTGAAGGCGAAACTCGAAGGCGCCGGCGCGACGGTAGAATTGAAGTAGCCGGATTGACCGGCCGAATGGACGCCGGCCCGGATTCCGGGCCGGACATGACGAGCAGGCGCGGCTGCGGGCCCGGAAGACGGGCGCGCGGCTTCGCTGCCGTTTGCCATTTTCGTGCCGCAACCCAGTTTAACAATGGTCTTGTCGCCGGCCGACCGCCGGCGGGGAACAGGGTGGATCGGACATGACGACGTCGTTTACGGGCCGCAAGCGGGTTCGCAAGAATTTCGGGCATATCCGCGAGGTGGCGCCGATTCCGAATCTGATCGACGTGCAGCGCACTTCCTATGAGGGCTTCCTGCAGCGCGTTGCCGGCCCGGAAGGACGCCGCCAGGCCGGTCTGCAGGAAGTGCTGACGACCGTCTTTCCGATCAAGGACTTCGCCGACAAGGCGCAGCTCGAATTCGTGAAATACGAGTTCGAGGAGCCGAAATACGATGTCGAGGAATGCCAGCAGCGCGGCATGACCTATGCGGCGCCGCTCAAGGTGACGCTGCGCCTCATCGTCTTCGACCTCGACGACGACACCGGTGCGCGGTCGATCCGCGACATCAAGGAGCAGGACGTCTATATGGGCGACATGCCGTTGATGACGGACAACGGCACCTTCATCATCAACGGCACCGAACGGGTGATCGTTTCGCAGATGCACCGTTCCCCGGGCGTGTTCTTCGACCACGACCGGGGCAAGACCCATTCTTCCGGCAAACTCCTGTTNTCCGCCCGCGTGATCCCCTATCGCGGTTCNTGGCTCGACTTCGAGTTCGACGCCAAGGACGAGGTCTTCGTGCGGATCGACCGGCGCCGCAAGCTGCCGGTCACGACCTTGCTGATGGCGCTNGAAAGCGCGGCTTTCGAGCAACGCCGCGCCGCCGGGGAGGACGACGGCGAGGCGGTCGAGGGCATGAGCGCAGAGGAGATTCTCAACTACTTCTACGACCGCGTTAACTACCGCCACCAGGAAGCCGGCTGGGTGACGGAGGTCGATCTCGCACGCCTCCAGGGCCAGCGGCTGGTTGCCGATCTGCGGGACGCCCGCAGCGGCGACATCGCGGCCAAGGCCGGGACCAACATGACCAGGCGCCAGATCGACCGGCTCATCAAGAGCGGAGTCGAGTCGCAACTGGTGGACGAATCGGACCTGCTGGGGCGTTTCCTCGCCGAGGACCTGGTCGATGCCGGAACCGGGCGGATCTACGGCGAGGCCGGCGACGAGATCGACGATGCCCTGCTCGAAACGCTGCGCGAGGCGGGCGTCAAGGAGATCGCGACACTTGCGATCGACAATATCAATGTCGGCCCCTACATCCGCAACACGCTCGCACGCGACAACAACGCCAACCGCGAGGATGCGCTGACCGACATCTACAAGGTCATGCGTCCGGGCGAGCCCCCGACCGTCGAAAGCGCGGAAGCGCTGTTCANGGGCATGTTCTTCCANGAGGAACGCTACGACCTCTCGGCCGTCGGCAGGGTCAAGATGAATGCGCGGCTCGGGCAGGAGACCGACGACCAGCTCCGCGTCCTGCGCAAGCAGGACATCCTGGCGATCGTCAAGACGATGGTCGAACTGCGGGACGGGCGCGGCGAGATCGACGACATCGACCATCTCGGCAACCGGCGGGTGCGCTCGGTGGGCGAGTTGATGGAGAACCAGTACCGCATCGGGCTGACGCGCATGGAGCGCGCGATCCGCGAACGGATGAGTTCCATCGACGCCGACTCTGTGATGCCGCAGGACTTGATCAATGCCAAGCCGGCAGCCGCCGCGGTGCGCGAGTTCTTCGGCTCCTCGCAGCTNAGCCAGTTCATGGACCAGACCAACCCGCTCTCGGAAATCACCCACAAGCGGCGCCTGTCTGCGCTCGGGCCGGGCGGGCTGACCCGCGAGCGCGCCGGCTTCGAGGTTCGGGACGTGCACCCGACGCATTACGGCCGCATCTGCCCGATCGAGACGCCGGAAGGCCCGAATATCGGCCTTATCAACTCGCTCGCGACCTATGCCCGGATCAATCGCTACGGCTTCATCGAGACGCCTTACCGGAAGGTTGAGAACGGCGTCGCGTCCGACGAAGTGATCTACATGACGGCGATGGACGAGGGGCGCTACACCATTGCGCAGGCCAACTCGCCGCTGGACGGTGAGGGCCGGTTCACGGAGGGGTTGGTGACCGTCAGGCGCGGCAGCGACTTCGCGCTCTCGACGTCCGACCAGATCAACTTCATGGACGTCTCGCCGAAACAGCTGGTGTCGGTCGCGGCGGCGCTCATTCCCTTCCTGGAGAACGACGACGCCAACCGTGCCCTGATGGGCTCGAACATGCAGCGCCAGGCGGTGCCGCTGGTTCAGGCCGAAGCTCCCCTGGTCGGGACCGGCATGGAGGCTGCCGTCGCGCGCGACAGCGGCGCTTCGGTCACGGCGCGGCGCAGCGGTGCGGTCGATCAGGTGGACGCGACCCGGATCGTTGTGCGCGCGGCAGAAAGCGGCGGCGGCTCGGGCGTGGACATCTACAATTTGCGCAAGTTCGAGCGTTCCAACCAGTCCACCTGCCTGAACCAGCGTCCGCTGGTGAAGGTCGGCGACGCGGTGGCCGAGGGCGACATCATCGCCGACGGCCCGTCCACGGAGTTCGGCGAGCTGGCGCTCGGGCGCAATGTGCTCTGCGCATTCATGCCTTGGAACGGCTACAATTTCGAGGACTCGATCGTCATCTCGGAACGCATCGCGCGTGACGATGTCTTCACCTCGATCCATATCGAGGAATACGAGATCATGGCCCGCGATACCAAGCTCGGCCAGGAGGAGATCACCCGCGACATCCCCAATGTCGCCGAGGAGGCGCTCCGCAATCTCGACGAGGCGGGCATCGTCTATATCGGCGCGGAGGTGAACGCGGGCGACATTCTGGTCGGAAAGGTAACGCCAAAGGGCGAGTCGCCGATGACGCCGGAGGAAAAGCTGCTGCGCGCGATCTTCGGCGAGAAGGCGTCGGATGTGCGCGACACCTCGCTCAAGGTGCCGCCGGGCGATGCCGGCACGGTCGTGGATGTTCGCGTGTTCCAGAGGCGCGGCGTCGACAAGGACGAACGCGCCATGACCATCGAGCAGGCCGAGATCGACCGCCTGGCCAAGGACCGGGACGACGAGCGCGGCATCCTCACGCGCGACTTCAATGCGCGGATGCGCGAGTTGCTGCTGAACCGCACGGTCGTTTCGGGGCCGGGGCTGCGCGAGGGGTCGCGCGTCACGGAGAATACGCTGGAGAAGCTCAGGCAGTCGCAATGGCGCCAGATCGTGCTTCGGCGGGACGANGCGATGCGGGAGATCGAGACTCTCGTCCAGCGTTTCGACGCCAATGTCGAAGAACTGTCGAAGCGGTTCGAAAACAAGCTGGAAAAGCTGGAACGCGGCGACGAACTGCCGCCCGGCGTCATGAAGATGGTCAAGGTGTTCGTGGCGGTGAAGCGCAAGCTGCAGCCGGGCGACAAGATGGCCGGGCGCCACGGCAACAAGGGTGTCATCTCCAAGGCGGTGCCGATCGAGGACATGCCGCACATGGAAGACGGGACTCCCGTGGACATCGTGCTGAACCCGCTCGGCGTGCCGTCGCGGATGAATGTCGGGCAGATTCTGGAGACGCATCTGGGCGCTGCCTGCCGCGGCCTCGGACGGCAGATCGGCGACATGCTGGAAAAGGTGCGCGAGAGCGACAGGGCGATGGTGCAGCTTCGGGACAAGCTCAAGGTCGTCTATGGCGAGGCAGACTACGAAAAGTCCGTTGTCTTCCTCTCGGATGACGAGGTGCTCGAACTCGCGAACAACCTGACCGCCGGCGTGCCGGTTGCAACGCCGGTGTTCGACGGCGCGCACGAGATCGATATCGATGGCATGCTGGAAAGCGCCGGCATTCGGCCGACCGGACAGGTGACGCTGATCGACGGACGCACGGGCGAGCCTTTCGACCGCCAGGTCACAGTCGGCTACATCTACATGCTGAAGCTGCACCACCTGGTGGACGACAAGATCCACGCCCGTTCCATCGGCCCCTACAGCCTCGTGACCCAGCAGCCGCTGGGCGGCAAGGCGCAGTTCGGCGGCCAGCGCTTCGGCGAGATGGAGGTGTGGGCGCTGGAAGCCTACGGCGCGGCCTACACCCTGCAGGAAATCCTGACGGTGAAGTCGGACGACGTCGCCGGAAGGACCAAGGTCTACGAGGCCGTGGTGCGCGGCGACGACACGTTCGACGCTGGAATTCCGGAATCCTTCAATGTCCTGGTCAAGGAATTGCGCTCGCTCGGTCTGAACGTCGATCTTCAGGAAGAACACGTTTGACAGCGTTCGCGCCGTCGCCCCCAACCCGCTCTGGAGTCACCGCATGAACGACTTGATGCGTCTTTTCGGCCAGACCGAACAGGAAGCCTCGTTCGACAAAATCCGGGTCTCGATCGCCTCGCCCGATCAGATTCGACGCTGGAGCTACGGCGAGATCAAGAAGCCGGAAACGATCAACTACCGCACATTCAAGCCGGAACGCGACGGGCTCTTCTGCGCGCGCATCTTCGGGCCGGTAAAGGACTATGAGTGCCTGTGCGGGAAGTACAAGCGGATGAAGCATCGCGGCATCATCTGCGAGAAATGCGGCGTGGAGGTCACCCTTTCCAAGGTGCGACGCGACCGCATGGGCCATATCGAGCTCGCGGCCCCGGTCGCCCATATCTGGTTCCTGAAGTCGATGCCGAGCCGATCGGCCTGGTGCTCGACATGACGCTCCGCGAACTGGAGCGGGTGCTCTATTTCGAGAGCTATGTCGTGACCGATCCTGGCACGAGCGCGCTCGAGCGGGGCCAGCTGCTGAGCGAGGAGGAATATCTCGACGAGACGGACCGGTCGAACGCCGAGAACTCGCAGTTCGAGGCCGGGATCGGCGCCAAGGCGATCAAGGAACTCCTCGCCGGGATGGAGCTCGCCGAGGAACGCGAGGACATGCGCGCCGAACTGAAGGAGACCAACTCCGAGGCGAAGCGCAAGAAGCTGGTCAAGCGGCTGAAGGTCGTCGAGGCGTTTCTCGAGTCCGGNTCCAAGCCGGAATGGATGGTGCTGGACGTGGTGCCGGTGATCCCGCCGGAGCTGCGGCCGCTGGTGCCGCTCGACGGCGGCCGCTTCGCGACCTCCGACCTCAACGACCTTTACCGCCGCGTCATCAACCGCAACAACCGCCTGAAGCGGCTGATGGAACTGCGTGCGCCCGACATCATCATCCGCAACGAGCAGCGCATGCTGCAGGAAGCGGTCGACGCGCTGTTCGACAACGGCCGGCGGGGGCGGGTCATCACCGGAGCGAACAAGCGCCCGCTCAAGTCCCTTTCCGACATGCTCAAGGGCAAGCAGGGCCGCTTCCGGCAGAACCTGCTCGGCAAGCGGGTGGACTATTCCGGCCGTTCGGTGATCGTCGTCGGCCCCGAACTCAAACTGCACCAGTGCGGCCTGCCGAAGAAGATGGCGCTCGAACTGTTCAAGCCCTTCATCTATTCGCGCCTCGAGGCCTACGGTATGGCGCCGACAATCAAGGCGGCGAAGCGTCTGGTGGAGCGCGAACGGCCTGAGGTCTGGGACATTCTGGAGGGGGTGATCCGCGAACATCCGGTCCTGCTCAACCGGGCGCCGACATTGCATCGCCTCGGCATCCAGGCTTTCGAGCCGGTGCTGATCGAGGGAAAGGCGATCCAGCTCCATCCGCTGGTCTGCACGGCCTTCAACGCCGATTTCGACGGCGACCAGATGGCAGTCCATGTNCCGCTGTCGCTGGAGGCGCAGCTNGAGGCGCGGGTGCTGATGATGAGCACCAACAACATCCTCAGTCCCGCCAACGGCAAGCCGATCATCGTGCCGACCCAGGATATCGTGCTCGGCCTCTACTACCTGTCGCTGGAGCGCGAGGGCGACCCGGGCGAGGGCATGGTGTTCCGCGACCCGGGCGAGGTCGAGTATGCGCTGGCGCACAAGATGGTCAGCATGCATTCGCGCATCAAGGCGCGGATCGCGCAGACCGACGAGGCCGGCGTCACGACAACCCAGGTCTATGACACGACGCCCGGCAGGGTGCTGCTCGCGCAGCTGCTGCCGAAGCATGCCGCGGTCGGTTTCGGCCATTTCAACCGGGTGCTCACGAAGAAGGCGGTGGGCGACATCATCGACGTCGTTTACCGCAATTGCGGGCAGAAGGACTCGGTGGTGTTCTGCGACCGGATGATGGCGATGGGTTTCGGCCACGCCACGCGCGCCGGCATTTCCTTCGGCAAGGCCGACCTGGTCATCCCGGAGGCGAAGGGCAAGGTAATCGAGGACGCGCAGACGAAGGTCAAGGAGTTCGAGGATCAGTACCAGCAGGGCCTGCTGACCCAGGGCGAGCGATACAACAAGGTGGTGGACGTTTGGAGCGAAGCCACCGATGCCGTCTCAAGGGCGATGATGGAGGGAATCGCGGTCGAGGATCCCGAAAAGCCGGTGAACTCGGTGTGGATGATGGCGCATTCCGGCGCGCGCGGNTCCGAGGCGCAGATCAAGCANTTGGCCGGTATGCGCGGCCTGATGGCCAAGCCCTCGGGCGAGATCATGGAGACGCCGATCATCGCCAACTTCAAGGAAGGCCTCTCGGTGCTGGAGTATTTCAACTCCACACACGGCGCCCGCAAGGGCCTGGCCGACACGGCGCTCAAGACGGCCAATTCCGGCTATCTGACCCGCCGGCTGGTGGATGTGGCGCAGGACTGCATCATCACGGAACGGGACTGCGGTACCACCGCAGGCCTGGATATGCGGGCCATCGTCGAGGGCGGCGACGTCATCGAGCCGCTGGCGGACCGTATTCTCGGGCGGACGCTCGCGGCCGACGTATCCGGTTCCGATGGAGCGCTGCTCGCGGCCGCCGGGACGCTGATCGACGAGGATCTGGCCGACCGGCTCCATCAGGGCGGCATCGACATGGTGAAGATCCGTTCGGTGCTGACCTGCGAAGCCAAAACCGGGGTTTGCGGCCACTGCTACGGGCGCGACCTCGCGCGCGGCACCGAGGTCAATGTCGGCGAGGCGGTCGGCGTGATCGCGGCGCAGTCCATCGGCGAACCGGGCACGCAGCTCACCATGCGCACCTTCCACATCGGCGGGGCGGCGCAAGGCGGCGCGGAGCAATCCTCGGTCGAGGCGGTGATGGACGGCAGGCTCGTGGTGCGCCAGAGCAACGTCGTGGTCGATTCCAAGGGTGTATCGATTACCAAGGGCCGCAATACCGAGCTGGTGCTGATGGACACCCAGGGCCGCGAGCGCGCCCGTCATCGCCTTCCCTACGGTGCCCGGCTGCTCAAGGACGACGGCGCCGCGGTTGAGGGAGGCGAGAAGCTCGCCGACTGGGATCCTCACACGCAGCCGATCATCTGCGAGCGCCAGGGCGTTGCGCATTATGTCGATCTGGTCGAGGGCGTCTCGATGCGCGAGGTCATGGACCAGGAAACCGGCATCTCCAACCGGACCGTGGTGGACTGGCGCCAGCAGGCGCGCGGGACGGACCTGAAGCCGCGGATCACGCTCAGGACGCCCGATGGCGAGGTCGTCGAGCTCGAAAATGGGTTGGAAGCGCGTTACTTCATGCCGGTGGACGCGGTCCTCTCGGTGACCAACGGGCAGGAGGTGTTTCCGGGCGACGTGCTGGCGCGCATTCCGCTGGGAGAGGGTATCAAGAAAACCCGCGACATTACCGGCGGCCTGCCCCGGGTGGCGGAGTTGTTCGAGGCACGCAAGCCCAAGGAGTTCGCTGTGCTTGCGGACATGAAGGGGCGGGTAGAGTTCGGGCGCGACTACAAGACCAAGCGCCGGATCGTCGTCCGGTCCGAGGAGGATCCGGACAAGACCAGCGAACATCTTGTGCCCAGGGGGCGGCCGCTGGCAGTCAACGAAGGGGACTCGGTGGAAGTCGGCGACATGCTGCTGGACGGCAAGCCGGTGCCGCACGATATCCTGGATGTGCTCGGTGTCGAGAAGCTGGCGGACTATCTGGTTAATGAAATCCAGCAAGTTTACCGCCTGCAGGGCGTCAAGATTGACGACAAGCACATCGAGGTGATCGTTCGCCAGATGCTGCAGAAGGTCGAGATTGGCGACCCGGGAGACACGACCTTCCTGATCGGCGAGCAGGTGGATCGCAGCGAGTTCGAGGACGAGAACCGCCGGACCGAAGCGGAAGGCGGCGACCCTGCGAAGGCCAAACCGGTCCTGCAGGGTATCACCAAGGCGGCGCTCCATACCCGGTCCTGGATTTCCGCGGCCTCGTTCCAGGAGACGACGCGGGTGCTCACCGAGGCCTCGGTCAGCGGCAAGGTGGATGACCTTGTGGGCCTCAAGGAAAATGTGATTGTCGGGCGCCTGATCCCGGCGGGCACGGGCAGCGTCATGAAGCGGCTGCGCAATCTGGCGGCCGAACGCGACCGGCAGGCGCTGGCCGAGCGCAACGCTCGCAGCGAGGCGCTCGAAATAGAGCAGCTTGCTGCGGGGGAATAACGCAGGGTGGACAATGCGAAAACCGGCGGGCGAGGGCTTTCGACGCTTGACG
>JGI24796J26693_1001508_pt1 | contig 11788 bp, 9 predicted proteins | sample PinacodermFT_FD_26693 | JGI IMG/M metagenome (IMG submission 26693)
CTGGTTGCTGCTGGTTGCGGCAATGATGATGATGATCCGGGGCCCGCGCCGGCTGCTGGTGGTGATGCTCCGGCTGCTGGTGATGATGCTCCGGCGGCCGGTGATGATGCTCCGGCTGCTGCTGATGATGCCCCTGCGCCTGTTGAGGTGAACATGACCCCTGGTGAGGGTGTGAGTGTGACCATGGCTCGGGCGAATTGGACGACGGGCTATATGCAGGCGGCGATTTACGCGGCTCTGCTCGGGGAGTTGGGCTATGACGTGAGCGAGCCTGCTGATTTGGAGTTGGCGCCGGCTAACGCTTATGTCGCCATGGCCGAGGGGGCGTTCGACTTCTGGGCCAATTCGTGGTATCCGAACCATGATCCGTTCCTGAACGGTGAGATGCCCGACGGGTCTTTGGTCAACCAGCATGTGTCGGTGGTGGGCGAGGAGATGCTGGCCGGCGGCCTTGAGGGGCTGATGACCAACAAGTCGCTGGTGGAGGAGCACGGCATCGCCACGTTCGATCAGATTATGAACGACGACGCTTTGTTCGAGTTGTACGAGTCGACCGATCCGAATCCCGGTGACGGGGTCCTCCAGATCCTGGGCTGCATCGAGGGCTGGGGCTGCCATGTGGCTTTGGCCGAGACGATCGAGTTGGCCGGGTACGGCGACAAGGTGGAGCAGTTGGAGGCTGGCGGCTACGACGCGGTGATCGCCGAGGCGGTGTCGCGGGCCGAGGCTGGCACGCCGTTCATCGCCTACACGTGGACCCCGAGCGGTTATGTGACGCAGCTCATCCCCGGTGTGAACGCGATGTGGCTGGCCCATGAGGCCGACAAGGTGCATGACGGCTCGACCGACAACCCGGGCTTCGCGGTGGATGCCCCGGCTTCGCTCGGCACCGATACGTGCACGAACGACCCGTGCTGGCTGTTCCGCAACTCCGCGGACATAAAGGTGACGGCCAACAACGACTTCTTGGTGGCCAACCCGGCCGCGGCGAGGCTGCTGGAGCTGGTGCAGATCAGCGTGGTCGACGTCGCATTGCAGAACGTGCTCTACGACGGCGGCGAGAACACCACCGACGACGTCAACCGCCACGCCGCCGCCTGGATCGCCGACAACCGCGACACCGTCGACGCCTGGCTAGCAGACGCCCGCAGCGCCAGCGGATTCACGCTTGCACCCGCGCCAGAGCCGGAGGACATGGGGCCATTCCGCGTCGCGGTGGTGGCCCCGAGCGCCAGCAACGACTTGGCGTTCACCCAGAGCATGTACGACGCGGTAAGCGCCCTCGTGGATTCCGGACAGGTCACCGAGTTTGCCATCACCGACGGCACCTTCATCGTGGAGGATGCCGGCGCGGCCATTCGGGGTTACGCCGACGAGGGCTACGACCTGGTCATCGCCCACGGCTCCCAGTACGGCGGGCCACTCCAGGAGATCGCCCCGGACTTCCCCGACGTGTCCTTCGCCTGGGGCACCGCGGTTGACACCTTCGGCCTGCCCAACGTGTACTCCTACTCGGTCCGCTCCGATCTGGGTGGCTATGTCAACGGCGTGGTCGCGGCCCAGCTCACCGAGAGCAACGTGATCGGCGTAATCGGCCCCATCGAAGTGGGCGACGCCAAGCTCTACGTAGATGGGTTCGCCGCCGGAGCCACGGCCCAGAATCCCGACGTCGATGTCAAGATCGCGTACACAGGGTCGTTCGCTGACGTGGCACTGGCCGCCGAAACCGCTCAATCGCACATCTCCGCAGGTGCGGACGTGCTGACCGGTTCGGCCCAGATGGTGGTAGGCGCCACCGGTGTCGCCCAGGAGAACGGCGTGCTGTGGTTCGGCACCCAGGCCAACCAGACTTCCCTCGGCGACGACATCGTGGTCGCCTCGCAGGTGTACCGCTGGGAGGTTGTGCTCTCCGAGGTCGTCGAAAACGTCAAGTCCGGCATTTTGGGCGGCGAGACCTTCATCATGACCTTCGAAGGCGGCGGACTGGACATCCAGTTCAACGACGCCATGGACATCCCCGCCGACGTGTTGGCCTCAGCGCAGGCGACCATCGACGGTCTGTCCGACGGATCGATCTCCACCGGGCAGTAATTCCCAGCAGTGGTGGTCGATACGGCCAATAATTGAACAATGAACTCTGACCCGGCAGCGCCGAGGACGGAACCGATGCTGGAGATGCGTGGCATCACCAAGCGGTTTCCCGGTGTTGTGGCCAACGAAGACGTTGACTTCACGGTGCTGCCGGGTCAGGTTCATACGCTTCTGGGGGAGAACGGCGCAGGCAAGAGCACGCTGGTAAAGATCCTTTACGGTCTCTACCAGCCTGATGAGGGATCGATCACCTTCGAAGGCGCCCCGGTCAACATCGACTCGCCTTCGGCGGCCATCCGCACCGGCATCGGCATGATCCACCAGCACTTCATGTTGGTGGACACCCTGACCGTGGCCGAGAACGTGGCCTTGGGGCTGGGCACATCACTGAGCCTGACCAACTTGCAACCGATCCGTCGGCGCATCCGAGAGGTTTCCGAGGAGTACGGCCTGCACGTCGACCCTGACGCTTATATCTGGCAGATGGCGGTGGGAGAGAGGCAGCGGGCTGAGATCGTCAAGGCGCTGTACCGCAATGTTCGGCTGCTGGTGCTAGACGAGCCCACCGCAGTGCTGACCCCGCCCGAGGTCACCGACCTGTTCGTCACCCTCCGTCAGCTCACCGCCGACGGCCGGGGGCTGGTGTTCATCTCCCACAAGCTGAACGAGGTGATGGAGATCTCCGATGAGATCACCGTGCTGCGCGACGGCAAAGTGTCGGGGCGCACCAACCCTTCGGAATCCAGCCGGGAATCGCTGGCCATGATGATGGTGGGCCGACCAGTGGAGTTCACCCGCGCCATCGCCGATCAGACTCCGGGCGAGCCCAAACTGGAAGTGCAGAACCTGCGGGTTCGCGGCGACCGCGGCGAGCTGGCCGTGCACGACGTGAACCTCGTCGTGCGGGCCGGCGAGATCCTGGGCATCGTGGGGGTGTCGGGCAATGGGCAGCGAGAGCTGGCCGAGGCCATGATCGGGCTGCGGGAGATCGAGTCGGGCCGAGTTTCAGTTGACGGCAATCCGGTGAAGACCCCAACTCCCAAGCACGTGCGGTCGATGGGGTTGGCCTACGTGCCCGAGGAGCGGATGAAGTACGGTAGCATCGGCGATTTCACCGTGGCCGAGAATCTGATCTTGGTGGATTATGACCAGGCGCCATACGTTAGAAACGGTTTGCTGAGCTTCAGCTCCATCGAAGAGCGCAGCGAGCAGTTGGTGAGCGACTACTCCATCCGCACGCCCAGCACCGGAACCCTCACCCGCAAGCTGTCGGGGGGCAACATCCAAAAGGTGGTGATCGCCCGGGAGTTCAGCGGCGGTGCAGAAACGCTGGTGGTGGCCCAGCCCACCCGGGGAATCGACATCGGCGCGGCCGAGTACATCCACGAACAGCTATTGATCCAGCGGTCCCAGGGCAAGGCCATCTTGTTGATCAGCGAAGACCTGGACGAGGTGATGGCCCTGTCAGACCGCCTAGTGGTGATGTACGAGGGCCGCGTTATGGGGCGGATGAACCGAGAAGACGCCACCATCGAACAGGTGGGGCTGCTGATGAGCGGCGTGGGCGAGCCGGAGGGCGAGCCAGTAGCGGGATAGGCAAGCCTGGGCCGATTGGGAGAATCGCCAGTAGGCTGACCACCCCTGGGAGGTGTCTGAGTACCTGGTGGGCTCCCCCGCCTTCAAAGCGGGTGGGACGGGCGATCCCCGTCCGGCGGGTTCGATTCCCGTCCACCTCCGCCAAGTGCGAGCCTATGACCTGGGATATATGTACTTGATGAGGGCGTGGTACCACTCTTGATACCACTTTTGAGTTGGGATGTGAGGGCTAGGATTGGTTTCAGTTGGCGTTCTTGGGAAGTGCTGATGGTTGGGTTGAGCCACTGGACCTTGCCTACCAGTCCTTTCCTGCTGCTTGTGCGGTCCCAGCGTATTTCGGTGTGGCCGCGTTGAGCAGTCTTGTGCTGTCAGCAATGCAGTTTTCCCTCGATCTGGCGTTTCCCCGGCTCGACGTTGGTGTATTGACGCGGTGTGACCCATTCGAGTCGTATGGGTCGGCCGCTGTGGGCAGGGCCTATCTGAAGGCCTGTGATGCGCTCGACGCGGCCAGAGCCGACGAGCGTCTCGACGAGGAGAACTTCTGCGGCGCCTGTGAAGGAGTCTTCGTCTAACTCCATCAGGTTGGTGTGAGAAATCGGGTTGGCCATCTCTGCCATGGGTGCCATTTGGCCGAGAGGATTCGGTTCCCCCAAGAGTGCGACTCGAAGAGCGATCTCTGTTAGGTCGTCGGGCGACCGGTCTCCCAGGCTGAAGCCTGGGAGACCGGTGCCGTTGCCGTGTGCGTCCTCCTTGGTTGCCTCGATCCGCACTAGCCGAGAACGACCTGATTTCGTCTCGACGGTGACGGAGTCGATCCCAACTGCGTACGTCCGACCGGCGCATGTGATGCGCGTCGACTGCTTCTGGTTCCAGTTGTTGGGCCGCAGTCCTTCCAATGCGGCGAGGATGTCGCCGTCTCGGATCGCGGCTTCAACGCTGATCTGGTTTCCGAAGTCCGTGTGGCGGTTTGCCCGGAAGAGGGCAGTGCCCGCCTTGCACCATGGCGAGTTGGCTGCAGCTGCGACTTCCGCAAGGCGATCAGATAGGCCTTCGCTTAGCTCTTGTGGGTCGGAGTAGCTGCCGGTGGTGTGGAATGTGCGGATCTCCTCTAGGAAGTCCCGTTGGCGGCCGTCCATTTCCCCGGTGGTGGCCCACACGCTTATGCGCAGTCCGGCTTTGACTGCTTCGTTGTATTCGGTGTGCGTGGGTGAGTACCCCGTTTGCTCCGGCTTGCCGTATCGTTCGCCGAGGATGCCAACGTAGATGTCCGACGAGCGGACACCAGATAGGTATGCGGTTGGGGCGTCGTCGTCTCTGCCGCCTAGGCGCTCGAACAGCACCACCCTGCCGCCGAGGGCTTCGACGGCATCGCGCACCGCCTCGCGCTCGGCGGTCATCCCGGCCATCGTGCTGGACACGAATACCGTCTGGTCTGACATCCAGCTGCGGACCTCGTCGGGGGTTAGGGGCTCGGGCGGAGAGCGGTCGACTACAACCGGCGGGATCGGATCAAAGTCCATTGCTATCAGTCTGTCAGCGGCAGTCCACCGCTACGGTGCCGCAGCGGGCATGCTCCGTGTACCCTCTGCGAAGCTCGTCTTCGATGCGGGCCATCATTTCCGAACCAGTACTGAACAGGGTGCTCCTGCACTCTGGGCAGAAGATGTCGCTGCGGGAATTGGTGGGGTCTAGTGGCGCTCCAGGACTGCACTGCAAGGGTTCTGGCACTGCCAATCTCACGGCGACGCACAGTTCTGCCTCGGCTCCGCATCCGCACCGGATCTTCGCCTTCGTAAAATTGCTCTGCACAGGACTCGGTCCTCTCTTTCGTGTTGTGAGCACCGGGACCGTGTGCAAGCATGATGATCGCAAACGGTGCCATCACGTGGCCCCGTCGATCGGCCGGGGGCTACCACCCCCGGCCGATCGAGCTCTGTTTGGTTTTCCGCCACAACGCTACAGCCTTGGTGACGACAGATGGCGGATGGTGCGAGCACCCCTATCAGGCGGTTCAGCGCCTGACGCCAATCGCCACCCGCGCGCACCTGCTGATAACCGCGCGCACTTTCCCTTTGTTGATCTGCTTCGTCGCCGGTATCCACCACTTCCGCGCGCCTGATGGCTACTCTCAAGGCATGTCTCGCCAGAGAACTTCGGAAAAGCGGATTGCGACTGCTGTGCGGTTCCCCGAGAGCCTGCACCACGAACTGCAGGATCAAGCCGACATGCGCGACGTGTCAGTGAATTTCCTGGTTGTCAGAGCCGTGGCAAAGTACCTCCAAAACGCCCCCGACCCGTTGGCACTCGAACAGGCCGCCCGGAACATCGACTAGACCACCGCGTCCTAATCGGTGAGACCCTGGCAAAGGGCGGTACAGCTGCTTGGGTACATCCCTGCAGGTAGATCACCCCAGGCCATCAGGCCAATACACAAACCGAACAGACTACGTGAAACCCGGGGAGGCTCATGGTGGAGGCGTGATGTTGGGTTCACGCTGCCGGTGATTGCTGATGTCGAGCTCCGAACCCGCTCCCATCGCATAAGGAACGTCGGCGGTCTCCACCGTTAGAGCTTGCCCGCCTACACTGCCCCCTGTCACAACCACAGACAAAGCTTGCGGAGCTTCACCATGCCCTTCGAGAGTCCCGACTATCTGCTCAGCGACTTAATGGAAAACGTCGGCAGCGGCAAGATCCAGCTACCGGATTTTCAGCGAGAGTGGAAGTGGGAGGACGATCGCATCGCCAGTCTGCTTGCCTCGGTTTCGGTGGGACATCCCGTCGGGGTCTTGATGATGCTGGAGGTGGGCGGTGACGATGTCAACTTCGCGGCCAAACCTCTTGCCGGTGCCGAAAATGATACGACCCTAGACCCGGAGCGTTTGCTACTCGACGGCCAGCAGCGCATGACCTCCCTATACCAAGCGCTCGCCTCTGATCGTGCCGTGCAAACCAGCGATGGCCGAAAGAAACGCCTCGCTCGTTGGTACTACCTAGACATGGGCCAAGCACTCGCCGACCCAGGGGACCGCGAGGAGGCGATCAAGTCAATCCCCGAAGACAGGGTCATCCGGCACGACTTCGGCAGATCTGTCGAGCTTGATATCTCAACCCTTGACGCCGAGTGCAGAGCTGAGATGTTCCCGCTGTCCGGAGTGTTCGACTCGGCAGCGACCAACAAGTGGATGATGCACTACGTCCAGCTCGATGAGGAGGGAATCCCCGAAAGGCTGCAACGATGGGACCGGTTCCAGAAGGAGGTTCTCGCAAACTTCACCACTTATCAGGTGCCCGTGATCGTCTTGACCAAGGACACGCCCAAGGAAGCCGTCTGCACGGTATTCGAGAAGGTAAACACCGGCGGAGTGCCCCTAGACGTCTTCGAGTTGCTCACAGCGACGTTTGCCGCCGAGAACTTCCCGCTCAAAGAAGACTGGCAAGCACGTCGGGACAGGCTCCGCAAGCGGAAGGCAAACAGCACGCTGGAAAGCAGCGACTTCCTCCAAACCGTGAGCCTGCTAGCGACCCGGGCTCGCAAGCAGGCATGGACCGGCCCCGACAGCGACGCACCGGGAGTCTCGTGCAAGCGCAAGGACATTCTGCGCCTGACCCTGGAGGAGTACCGCCAGTGGGCCGACCCAGCCACCGACGGCTTCGATTGGGCCGCGACGTTCCTGGCCCAAGAAGGCATCTACACCGCCACTGACGTGCCGTATAGAACTCAACTCGTACCTCTAGCCGCAATACGCGCCACCCTCGGTGACAAGATCGAGCACCACGGCACAATCGCACGTATCCGCCAGTGGTACTGGAGCGGCGTTCTCGGCGAACTCTACGGTGGGGCGATCGAGACTCGATTCGCGAGGGACCTGGAGCAGATCGTCGACTGGATCGAATCAGGCGGCCCGGCCCCGGGAACTGTGACCGCGGCAAGCTTCAACTCGTCGCGTCTCTTTACCTTGCGCACACGCAACTCCGCGGCATACAAGGGGCTCTACGCGCTCCTAATGAGGAACGGCTGCCTCGACTGGCAGAAGCACCAACCGATGTCGTTGGCATCCTTCTTCGACTACCGCGTCGACATCCACCACATCTTCCCTAAAGCATGGTGCAACAAGAACGACGTGGACGATGCTCACCGCGAGAGCATCGTCAATAAGACGGCCATCTCGTTTGACACCAACCGTAGTATCGGTGGGCGGGCTCCAAGCCACTACTTGCCAACCCTGGAGAAGAAGGCAGCCATCTCTGCTGATCAGCTAGATGAGATCCTCGCTACGCACGCCATTGACGCAAGTGCTCTGCGCGCAGACGATTTCGACCGATTCTTCGAGCACCGCAAGCGCGAACTCCTCGACATGATCGGCAGGGCAATGGGCAAGCCGGCGATCATCGATGACGAGAACATCGAAAGCGAAATCAGTCTCTTCGATCCCGATCCTGATGACCTCGAGGACGATCCAGACGAACTCGCCACACAGCCGGCGGGATACTAAGCCCACCTGCACGAGACAGCCAGACGGGTGTATCAATGCCAGAATCTGCTCAGAAGAAATGACGTAGCGAACAACACAACGAAACCTCACCGGGATTCACGCAGGCTGTTTTGGTTGTGTGTTGGCCGGGTCGCCGTGGTGTCTTTGACGGTAGTGGAGGGAGTTGGCGGCGCTTACCCTTCGAAGTTCCGGGTGAAGAGGCGATATGCCAGATTGTCCACGCTCTGCTGTGAGTTCGAGAGGATGACGATTCCTTCACTTGCGTTGGCATCGAAGCCGATAAACGAGGCATAGCCGCCGGTTGCGCCGTTGTGCCACACGAATTCGCGGTCGCCTTCGCTTGCGATAATCCACCCCAACCCAATGTCCATGCCTAGCGCAGGATCACGCTGCTGGGGCACGCGAGCGAATTCCATTGCCTGGCGTAAGGGTGACTCGCTCAGGCCGAGATTGGCCTCGAGGAAGGTCAGCAGGTCGTTGACGGTGGAGCGAAGCGCTCCTGCGCCGCTTAGGACCGGCAGATCCCAGTTGGCGGTTGGTCGGAGCCACATGTCGTGACCTGGGGCCATGCGGTCACGGAGGTCCGGTGTCAGCTCGATCGCCGTATCGGACATCTGTAGCGGTTTCAGGATCCGCTCGACCATGAGTGTCTCGAAGTCTGTGCCATCTCGCAGGGCGAGGGCGTGGCCGAGCAGGCCGTACCCAAGATTCGAGTATTCGACAGTTGCTCCGATGTCGCGATCCAGCCGGTGAGAAGACAAGAATTCATAAAGGTCTTCGACTGCGTAGTCGGCGTAGGGGTTGGCCGGATCCTCTGGATCGAAATTGTCGGGCAGGCGAGGCAGGCCAGAGGTGTGGGTGGCCAAATGTCCCAGCGTGATCTCAGCACCGTTGCGCGAAGGCACCCGCACGTTGTCACCGAGCAGACTCTGCACCGGCGCGTCGAGCCCCAACTCCTCTTGCAACACCAGATCAGCCAGCAGAGTGGAGGTGAAAACCTTTGTGATCGAGCCGATCTCAAAAACTGTGTCCCCATCGGGCTGGGTCGGGTCGTTTGCGCTGAGGTGGCCGTATCCGACGACAACACGCCCATCGGCACTGGTCACGCCGACCACGACGCCGACGCTCTGCCGGTCCTCTTCCACGAACTCCGCTAGGACATTTTGAATCTGCGGCCCGGTCAATGGCTCAGCACCCGACTCGCCGGGTGGCTGAGCGTCTGACTCGACCTCGTTCGAAGTACCCGTGCTCGCACAGGCAGCACACCAGAGTACGATCCCCACGCCAATGGCGAACGCCCTGCGTATCGAACTCCCCAACATCGAAGCATTTTGCGGGAAGGAATTGTGAGTCACAAAGTCAACAATTCGCGGTCGCCGGTGTAACCGTTGGAGTGGCGGAGTTTGGGCATGGCTCACGCCTCAGTACAGGAGTCCATAAGGGATGACTCATATGTCGAGGCATAATGACTCATTATTGAGTCACAGTAGGAGGCCTCATGGAGCAGCTCACGGTGAGGGGGTTCGGGGAGGACTTGAGTGCTGCGATCCGTCGTCTTGCCGCAAAGGAGCAAGTCTCACTGAATCAAGCAGCGCTGAGGCTCTTGAGAAGAGGTGCTGGCCTGTCAGATGGCGCCGGGCAATCTGACACGGTCGGCTCTTCCCTGGAACATCTCATCGGCAGTTGGTCTCAAGCGGAGGCAGAAGAACTCGACGGGGCGTTGAAGGCCTTCGAAACCATCGACAAGGCGGCTTGGGAGTGAGGGTCCTGCTGGACTCGAACGCCTATTCCCTGCTCATGAGGGGACACGATCCGGCCGCCGATCTCGTGAGGACCGCCGATGAGCTGCTGCTGTCCGCCGACCGCTACTCCCGGATATTTTCGTCCCTGAGAGCCAAGGGTCGTCCCATTCCCACAAACGACGTCTGGATCGCCGCACATGCAATGGAGACCGGCGCCGATCTGCTATCGGCTGATCAGCATTTCAAACATGTTGATGGGATCGCATGGATCAGCCTTGACCTCTGACCCCCGGCAAGTTTTAGCCCAGCGCCGTCTTATCAGACAGCCAACAGGTCGCGGGCGCCGGTGTCGCTGCTGGGGTGGCGGAGCTTGGACATTGCTCTTGCCTCGATTTGGCGGATGCGCTCGCGGGTGAGGTTGAAGTGCTCGCCTACTTCTTCAAGGGTGCGAGGTTCGCCGCGGTCGAGTCCGAAGCGGAGCTTGAGGATCTCGCGCTCGCGCTCGTCCAAGGGGCCGAGCAGGCGGGTGATCTCCTCGGGTAACAGGGCGGTGGCGGCCACCTCGAAGGGGGACTCGGCGGAGCGGTCTTCCACCACGTCGCCCAACTCGGCGTCGCCGTCCTCGCGCAGCGGCTCGCTGAGCGAGAGCGGTTCGGCGGCGAAGCGCAGGGCCTCGGTGACCTTCTCTTCGGAGAGGTCTACCTCGACGGCCAGCTCGGCCAGGGTGGCGGGGCGGCCCAGCTTCTTCTCCAGGTTGGCCCGGGCCTTCTGGAGACGGGCCAGGGTGTCACCGGCGTGGACCGGCAGGCGGATGGTGCGGCCGGTGTTGGCGATGCCCCGGGTGATGGCCTGGCGAATCCACCAGGTGGCGTAGGTGGAGAACTTGAAACCCTTGCGCCAGTCGAACTTCTCCACCGCGTGCATCAGCCCGAGGTTGCCCTCTTGGATCAGATCCAAAAGGGGTAGGCCCGAGGCCTGGTACTTCTTGGCGATGGACACAACCAGGCGCAGATTGGACTGGACGAAGCGGCGCTCGGCCTGCTCGCCGACTTTGACCTGGCGGCGCAGCAGGCGACGACGGGCAGGCGTGAGGCGTTCCGAACTGGTGGGGTCGTTCTCTTTGTCTTGGTCGAGGAGGGCCTGGGCTTCGTTGCCCACCTCGATTTTCTGGGCTAGCTCAACCTCGTCGTCTTTGGTGAGCAGCGGGTATTGGCCGATATCGGTCAGATAGAGGCGGACGAGATCCTCGTCATCGCGCTCAACACGCTCTTTCGGCACAGTCACACCCTCCCGACTATCCGTGAGTCACCGGTGCCTCTGTCGAACCGGTCGACGCTGACCGGGCAGAGACACGGACAATGCTTGGCTAATAACGATACCCGCTTGATCGCGGATGCGTCACCAGCGGAGGCCATCTTTTTTCGTTGTAGTCGTCAAAAAACCCAAATGACAGCTCTTCGAGCTCAACGCTGGAGGGGATATTGGGGATCGGCCATGCCTCTCGCGCCTCTGTCTGCTCCTCGTCCAAGTCGGCGGCCACCATGCGGGCGACCCGGACAAATGCCCCGTCGCAGATCGGCGACCACTGGTGTTTCAAGTGATCGAGCACCGATTTCAACTCGGGCATGGCCATCTCGTACAGCGCGGTGACCGCATCTGAAGGTTCCGAATCTTGAATGTGCCCTATGAGGGAATCCCACGCGTCCGTGGGCGGGCCCACCCGATCGGGCCCGGCCAAAGCGGGCGAGTCGGGCAGAGTTTCCCTCCACCACTGGGCGTGCTGGCCGTGGCGGCGGCTGGACCGGGCCAGCAGCGCCCTCGTGCGGGGGTCCAGCGGCTCGCCTTCGACCAGGCCGGCAGCCA
>JGI24796J26693_1001509_pt1 | contig 11783 bp, 7 predicted proteins | sample PinacodermFT_FD_26693 | JGI IMG/M metagenome (IMG submission 26693)
CGGGAGACGGGTCAGGGACGAGGCCGGCATATGGGCCAGGCACAGGCGGGGGTATGAGTCACATACGAGCCGGGGGACGTGTCAGACGCGAGGCCGGCATACGGTCACATACAAACCGACATATGAAGTCATGTACGAGCCGGCGCATGGGGCTTATCGCCGCATGCCGGAGCCGGTGGCTTATCCGCCTGAGTCTGCCGACGAGTGTAGCCGTCGCTCCGCCGTTGCGTAAGGTTCGAAAGTACCAATCCGACTGGTATTTTTCTACCATTTTTTGTGGAGCGCATCGCTAACTTGCGCCGGCAATCTGTGGTCTGAAGCCGTCCGGGAATGGGCGCGCGTCGCGCGCGGGCGGGGGGGCAGGATGGCTCCCGTGGAGTTTGTCGGGCGATGGTAGTGACCACTCGTTCAGCCCGGGTGCGGACTTGCTGCTTGCCCGGCTCCGCGTCGACTTTCTCCGACCCGAGCCCGGTTGCGGCGGGCCAGCGGTAGCCGCCCATGCAAGCCTGGGCCGGAGCTCATGATCCAGGATGCAGCCGGCGGCGGCCCCCTCACCGGGAAGCGCGACAATCTCGCTGCCGGCGGCGCCAACGCTCACTCCACGAGATTGCCACTTCGCTTCGCTCCTCGCGATGACAGCCTGAGAACCCCAGAGCGCCGTCGCGGCGGCATCCGTTGCGAGCAGGACATTTTCGAAGGTTTCACCGCCGCCACCGGAACGAAGGTCACGCGCTCCTGCGGGCGCTGCCCAGCGGACAACGGGGATCGAGTGGACTTGCGCCATGGTCCAGGCGACATCGGAGCGCAACGTACCCGGCCGATTAGACGGAATGCTGATCGCAAACTAACGAAAAAGACCAGGCACAAGAGGTATATGCGAACCTTTTGCGACGGCGAACGGCCAGTTATCGTATGAAACAGTGCGTGGCTAATAAGCCACCAACGCAGGTTTTCCGCGCTATGCCGCACACGAGGGCGTGTAACGGCGAAAAGCGCAATACAAAAGCAGACGCGTCTCGGCCGGTGAGCCGCAGCGTCAGTGTGCGCCGATATGTCGCACACCGGCGATGCGAACCGGCCAAAGGCGCAATAGAAGAGATCGGAAGGATACAAAATGAATAGGTATACGAAGCTGTTTTGCTTACTGGGGTCCCTCCTGTCGTCCATCCGCCCCCAATTGTCGGTTGCCGGCGGCAGGTTGTCCGAGCGGCTGCGTCACCGCCGCGACCGCCGCAATAGCGCAAAGGTGGGGGATGTTTGCGGCAGACGGCAGGCGAGTTCCCGCACTGGCCGCGCGTCGGCATTGCCGGCCCGGGCCGTGCCAGCAGCGGCGCTGCTCCTGCTCGCGGCCGCCCTGGCGCTGACGATGCCCGGCAACGGACAACCTGCCCACGCTCAGAGCGCCGGCGTCGGATCCACCGAACGGCTGCTGGCGAGAAGCATGGGACAGGAAACCGGCTCCGGCGGCGCTCCGGCGGATTTTGATGCACAAGTCCAACTGGCGTACGGAGGGAATGGGTCCGGCGACGTGATCAACCGCCCGGCCGCGTCCCAATGCCCTGAACCTGCCCTGAATAGCGGCGCCACCCCGATCCAAGGCGCGAGACGGGTCGGCGTAGGACAGTTCATGACGGGTTCGCGGGCCTACTATGGCTACAGCAGCAGCGGAGGCGCGGGAACCCTGGACTACGCGAGGTTCGCGACCACCACCACCACTACGGAATACACCATCACCACCATCGGGACCGGCCTGACGGGAGCGCTCAAACAGGGCCTGGTTGTCGTATTTGACAATGCCCTGGTGGCTGCCGACAAAAAGGCGCTGGCCCTGTATGTTTGTGGAAAACACTACCCCCTGTCGAAATTTGTCCTGTGGACAGGAACCAGCACGACCTACTACTTGGATACAACAGCGGAGGACTGGACGAACTTCAGCGAGCGCACTATCTACATCACCGAGGACATCGTGACCCCGTCCCGGTGCCCTGCGCCCACACTGACATCCGGCGCCATCCTGATCGAAGACGCCAGGCGGGTAACGGTAGGACCTTTCACGGTGGGTACGCGGAACTACTATGGCCACAGCAGCAGCAGAAGTGCGGGAACTCTGGACGACCCGACGTTCGCGACCACCACGACCTCCGCAGGGTACACGATAACATCCATCGGGACGGGCCTGACGGGAGCGCTCAAGCAGGGCCTGGTTGTAGTGTTTGACCAGGCCCTGGCCGCTGCCGACAAAGAGGCGCTGGGCCTGTATGTTTGCGGGAAACATTACCCCCTGTCGAAATTTGCCCTGTGGACGGGGACCAGCACGACCTACTACTTTGATACAACAGCGGAGGACTGGGCGAATTTCAGAGAGCGCATGGTCTATATCAGCGAGGACACCGGCGGACCGGTGTTCGTCGAGGCTTGGGTCAACGGAACGTCGCTGGTGATCGCCTTCGATGAAAAGCTGGGCGCAGCGGCGTCGTTGCCAAATTCTCGATTCTCGGTGACCAAAGGCGCCAACGACGACACCGTGACGCTGAGCAGCACCGCCCCGTCCATTTCAGGCAACATGGTGACGCTGACGCTGGCGGCGGCGGCCGCCATCACGACGTCGGACACCAACATCAAGGTTTCCTACAGCAAGCCGAGCGACGGCACGGCTAACAAGGTGGTGGACGTGGCCGGCAACCAGGCGGCGAGCTTCAGCGGGAAGCGAGTGGTCAACGAACTTGCTGACACCGTTGCTCCCGCTCTGGTGGTGACCGACCCGGCGGTGCTGGCGGCCAATGGCAGGACCCTCACGCTGACCATGAATGAGGCGATGCGGATTTCGTCAGAGCCGTCCGGCTCGGCGTTCACGGTTGAGGCGACGCCCTCCGGCGGGTCCGAGGCGGAGGTGGCTCTGGACGCGATTGACCCGGTGAAGGTGAACGGCAGCACGGTGACGCTGACGCTGGGTACGCCCATCGCGCATAACGACGCCGACGTCAAGGTGAGCTACGCCGTGCCCGGCAGCGGCTCGAAGCTGGAGGACGCGGCCGGAAACGACCTGGCGGCTATCACGGACCGCTCGGTGCGCAACTACAGCAGGATCCCCCGGATCGGTATCGAGGCGCTGCAACCCGATATGACGCCCGGCATTGCCCGCGCGAGGTACCGGTTGACGCGCTCCATCGCAAACTCCGATATTCTCTTGGTGCCGGTCAGGATAACCCAAAGCGACACTTACTCCCCACAAACCGTCGTCGAATTTTTCTTCTCTGGAGATCAAGCATCGGCGGACCACTTTTTGAACAGCAACTATCGTGGCAACACCAGCGGAGACCTGACGGTCACCGTATTGGGAGATTACACCCAAGTTCCAATGCTGGCGCCCCGCAACTCGGCCACGGTGCAGGTGAAGGTGCCGACCACGGGCCCCACTGCACAAGTATCCCATCAGCAGTCCACGGGCTTGACCGTTGAGGAGGGATCTGTCCTGGATGCCGGCATGGTCGCCAGAACCGGCGCCGGAGTGGCGAGGCCCCGTGACCCTGTCCGCGCTTCGGCCCTGACCGCGGACGGAACAGCCACGACCGGCGTTGACTACACCCACATCAACCGGGATGTCTCGTTTCCCGCCCAGGGTTGGACTGACCTGGGCAATGACACCTACACGCAAACCTCCAGGTACCAGGTCCAGACGATCGACGATCAGGAGTATGAGGGCGACGAAACCTTCGACGTATATTTCGGCCATTCGCCAGGAACCAGTTATGCCGTCGCGATGCCGCCGCAAGGCGCGAACCGGGCAACGGTGACAATCCGGGACAACGACACGCTGAGGGTGTCGCAGATTGAGGCGACCCCGGCGCCGGTTAACGGATACTACAAAGCCGGCGACGGCATTCTATTCATGGTGGAGTTCAACGGAGCGGTGTCGGTGACCGGCGCGCCTCAGTTTGAATTTGAGCTGGGTGGCCAGACCCGCCTGGCGGCTTATTCCCGGGGCTCCAATTCGAAAAGGCTGGTCTTCACGTACGCGGTGCAGTCCGGGGACGGCGACGACTACGATGGCATATCGTGGGGCGCAAACTCGCTGCGCCTGAACGGCGGCGCCATCAGGTTCGCGCACGCGGACCCGGGCCAGCAGGTAGCCGCCCTACTGATCCACGGCGCCCGGGAACCACTTTCGGACCACAAGGTCGACACGCTGAAGCCCATGCTGGAGAAGGCCGAGGTGGCCGGCCAGATCCTGACGTTGACCTACAGCGAGCCTCTGAACGCCACAGCGCCGTCCAACAGCGCTTTCACCGTAAATGTGGGCGGCGGAAGCGGCGCCAACCCTATTGGGGTTTCGATCAGCGGCGCCGAGGTGGAGCTGACCCTTGGAGCAGCGGTTGAGCGGGGCCAGAATGTCACGTTGTCCTACCAGGTGCCGATCACGAACCCGATCCAGGACCTGAGCGGCGCGAAGGCGGCCTCCTTCACCAACCGGACAGTGGATCACGCTTCGGATCTGCACAACTTCCGGGCCACGCCGGGGAACCGTCAGGTGACTCTTGAATGGGACCGGATCACCAGCCACACGGTGACCAGGTACCAGTACCGGTACCGGAACACGGGGGACACCGGGTGGAACCCGAACTGGCGGAACATCCCGGGCAGCAATGCGTACACCATGTCGTACCGGCTCCGGAGCCTGACCAACGGCATCGAGTACACCCTACAGGTCCGGCCGGTGTACACCAGGAACGCCCGGGACGAATCCGGTAACGAGGACGAAGTGCAGGCCGTGCCGCGGGGACAGCTGAGGGCGCCTCGCGGACTTGACGCAACTTGGGCAGGCGACGGCCAGATCGCTTTGAGCTGGGATGATCCCAACGACATCACCATCACCGGATACCAGTACCGCTACCGGAACCCATCCGACGGTGACTGGAACCCGGACTGGACGAACCTCACGGGAAGCGGGTCAACCACCACGTCACACATCCTGTCCGGGTTGACCAACAATGCGCTCTACACCGTGGAGTTGCGCGCCATGCGAGGCACGGACGGGGGCCCGGGGCGTGGGGTTATGCAGAAGCCCCGGGGTCGCCTGGCCGCGCCGGCGAACTTCGCTGCGACTTCCTCCCAGGACCGACGGGCGATGCTGAGCTGGGACGCTTCGGTGGACGACTCCATCACCCAGTACCAGTATCGATACCGGGTTAACCTGCCGGAGGCCGAGTGGAACCCAGACTGGACGAGGATACCGAACAGCCGGTGGACCACGACGTCATACACGGTGCGAAACCTGGTGAACGACACGACGTACCTCTTTGAGGTGCGCGCGGTGCGGGAAGCATTGGATGGTCCGGCGTCCCGCGACACCGCCACGCCGGAAGGGTCGGCGTCGATGCCTCTTCCGCCCGCGGAACTGACGGTGCATCCGGGCGACGGCATCCTCGGATTGGAGTGGGACCCGCCGCTGCAGGAGGACCCAAGGGCCCCGGTGACCGGATACCGGGTGCGGTACCGACCGGAGGGGGGATCATCGTGGACCAACGTGTCCCGATCGAATCCGTCCCTGCGGGTGCAGACGATCAGCGGGTTGCGCAACGGGAGTACCTACGAGGTGGCGGTGGCGTCGGTGAACCAGGTGGGGACGGGGGTTGCCTGGACCACTGGCAGGGGCACGCCTATGGGTTCCACCGATTCCCAATCCACCCCCGGGCCCGAGGGCTCCGAATCGTTGAACGTGGGGACGCTGTCGTCTTACTGGTTGGACCGCACCGGCACCCGGAACCATCCCGAAGCAAGGCATAATCACCTAACGCTGGATTCCTGCCGCACCACGCTGCCTATCCTGGTCATTTGGGGCGGTCCCAACGATAAGTCCCACGGGGACATTGACGAGTGGCAGGCCCACATCACTCCGCAGGAAGGAATAGAACGGGTTACCCATCGGTTCGTGTCTGACGGCGGATACGTCGACCTGCATGGGAGCGTGACGATGAACCCAGTCGACGGCCGAGCGGGGTTAACCATCCGTATCCGCGCCCGGGAGGACAACATCTGGGGCACCTGGTCGAGACTATCGGGCCTCTACTGCCGTGAGAATTAGTTGAGGCCGGTGGTGGGCCCGGAAGCGCCCGGGTCGATGAACGGCAGACAGCATGGTCATTTCCGCTCGCGACGCAGAGGGGACGATAGGGGTTCGATTGGACGCGGCGCTGGCGCAGGACTGCCCGGGAGACATCGGGCTCATCGTGGGCGACGGCACGGATGAGCCCGCTTTCACTCGGCCTCCGCCGCGGAGTCGTCCAGCAGCCCGCTCCGCACTGCCCAGATGACGAGTTCCGGTTTGGTCACTATGCCCAGCTTGCTCTGGATGCGGTAAATGGTATTCCGGATAGTCACTGGACTGTTGCTCCTGGCCTCGGCGATCTGGGAGTAGCTCCGCCCGGTGGCAAACAGCTTCAGGACCTCCTGCTCCAGTTGCGTGAGGCTGTCCAGAGCCCGGCGGGGCTGGGAAATCTGACCGTGGCGGAGCATGCTGAAGACCTTTCTGACTGCCTGGTCAGGAACCTGCAATCGACCTTCGGCCACCGCCTGGACAGCTTCGAACAAGTCCTCGGGAGGCGAATATTTCTGAACAAATCCCGCGGCGCCGGCCGCGATCGCCTGGATGACCGCATCATCCTCGGTCGACGCCGTCAGCACCAGGACCCGAGTGTCGGGAAGGGCTTCCATGATGTCCCGGCAGGCATCAATTCCGTCTTTCTCCGGCATGACCACGTCCATTATGATCACCTCCGGTTTCACGGCCAGGGCGATGCGGACGGCCTCCGCGCCGTCGAGAGCCTGGGCCACCACGTCGAAGCGGCCCGATGCTTCCAGGACGTTGCGCAAACCGCTCAACACTATGGGATGGTCGTCCACCAGCATCAACCTGATCAAATCCGTCTGCGACACCTCAGGCTCCTCCTTGATTGGCTTCACGCGGCACCACACAAGTAATGATGGTCTCGCCTCCCCCTTTGGAACTCTCCACGGTGAGAATGCCTCCCATCCGCTGTACGTCTGTCTCCATGCCACTGAAGCCGCGACCCCTTTCCGCATAGTCCACGGGAAGACCCACCCCGTCATCCGAAATGGACAGCGTGATCCGGTCCGCCTCAAAGGCCAGCCGCACCTGGACTTTACCTGGACGCGCGTGCAGGAAGGCGTTGGTCAAGGCGTTATGGGCAATGGAGAACAGCCCGTCCCGGGTCTCTGCGGAAAGCGGGGGCTCGGTCCCTGACTGCGACATCTCGGCCGGCACCGAGGTGATTCTCTGAAACGTGGCGCAGTGCGACCACAGGACACGCCCCAGCTCTCTGCCTTCAACGATCTGGCCGGCGTCGATGGGACCTCTCATCTCCCACATGGCTGACCTCGTCAGCTCCGCAGTGGCGTCAAGGGCGGCAACCAGTTCGTCGTTGGAGTCGCTGGCCAGCTGTCTGGCGTGGTGAATCCCCAGGCCGATCATGTACGCCGTCTGAGCGATGGTGTCGTGAATCCGCTGGGACACCTCGATGCGGTCCTGGCGCATCTGGCGTTCCCTCGCCACCGAACGTTGCCACCTGAAGCGCTCGAACCGGGTTATCAGTCCGATTCCCACCACCAGGATGTACAACACCGCGACCCTCGACACCAGCGCGAGGTCATTGCCGGCGGCGAAGTCCACTGAGCCCGTCGCGAGGCAAACGGAGATGTAGATTGCCGCCGTGATCGTCGTCCAGGCCAGACTGAGGCGGAGAGATGAGAAGACCACAGGAACCACGGCGACCGCCGGATAGTAGGCAACGAAGATGAAGCTGGAAAATCCGCCGTTGATGGCAACGCCGTAGGTGGTCAGGGCCACATCCATGAAGCTAAGGAACAGCAGCCACCGCCACGTGATGGGTCTGCTGGTCCGGACCCGGTGGTGGGCGGCGCCGTTGACCACGAGCAAGACGATCGAAATGACCAGGTATTCGGGGTGCTCGGGATACCAGAAGCTCGGACGGTAAGAGGTGAGAAACACGGCCACTAGCCAGATGAACCAGCGGCCCCAGACCGAGATCCGGATGGCAAACAGCACCACGTCCGGGTCGGCAGGGATCCCCGCCGTTACCCAATTCCGTACGGATGCCATGCTTGCTTTCAGCAACTCAGGGTCCCCGTCTTGATTCACTTGCTTGCGTCTGTCTGGTCTTGAGGATCGGACCATCCCACCGGCGACCACGCAATTCGGCCGGGGTCCCCGCTGAAAACATACTTCAGATGTCGTGCGGACACGAGGGTAAATGTTACCAATCGTGACTGGTCAAAATGCTGGCGATCAGACTATCAGGAGGACTCGTCAAATCGGTACACATCAACGTAATTGATTGGCAGAGGTGATTTTAATCCCATTGGGCGGCTTGCCAAGACGGAGCGATCTCCCAAGATTCCTGAGGATGACAAACTGTACCATCCGAAAGGTTCCACTCCGGTGCCCAGGCCAGAGCGATTACGGGGAGAATGAGGCGATAGTTGGCGGCTCCAAGATCAGGCGGAACTGCATGATGCTGAAACCGCAGCGTCGAACGACAGCGGAACGCCCGGGGAGAGCGCCTCGGAGGTCACGGTGAAGGGGCGCGTCAGAGGCGTCGACAGTGTGTTGGCGGCCTGGCGTCGAGGTCGCCGCCATCCCGGAGGCGGAGGCGTCCGCTGGAGACGCGGTCACTATGGATTGTTCTGCGCCCACGTGCCCAATCGCAAGCGGGTGCAGAACTTCACCCGTACCCATTTTGTCATCGCGAGGAGCGAAGCGACGTGGCGATCTCGTTCCCGCAGTAGTATTCCGTGCCCCAACGAGGTTGCCGCGCTTCGCTCCCAATGACGGTTCCGGTGAAACTGGATACGCGTGGGGGTGCAGAACCGCTCCGACGGAATTCCAGCTGCATGACCATTCGGCCCCATGCCTTTGCGGCCGCGGGAGGTCGGGTGTCCAATTCCCGGCGGCTGGCCCTGACCGCCAACGCGGGATGGGAGACCCACATCACGCTCGGCGGAAGCTGCGCCTCGGCCGTGTGCTTCCTATCTGGCATGTTTGATCCCCCATTTTGTCCAGGATCCTGAGGGTGACCCCGGATCGTTTTTCGCGGGTCAGGTCACGGTCACGCCCTCCTGTCGGGGTTGGCCGGTGTCGGCAAGAGTTTCCTGGCCCGGGCCCGGGGCTACCCGACGACCCGCGCCGGTTATACCGTGCGTTTCGGCGACGCCGATGACTGCTTCAACGTCATTACGCAGACGAGAGTGGGCGGCCTGCCCGGTGAATCGCTCGTTCCGATCCTTCCTGACGCCCGATTTGCTCATGCTCGACGACCTCATCCTCAACCGCCGTGGGGCGACCGGCTTCCTCGTCACCAGTAACCGGGCCGTGGAGGAATGGCTGAGCCTTTTTTGGCGATCCCATCCTGAGCAAAACCACTCTGGACCACAGGGCCAACGCCGGCTGCCAGGTAGTCATCGCAGGCATCAGCTATCGAGAGTCGGTGTCACCACGGCGCGCCCCGCTGGAGAAACAGGGCCATTCGGTTATCCGCTTGTGCCAATGCGAGCGCAGCGATCTCGCAGTGGTACAAAGTCCTTGGCGATCACTGGCTCAATGTCCGCGGCGTTTCATATACTCCTCAGATGTGTGCCGGTTTCGACGTCGGGTGGCATCCCGCAAACCGGCGGTGTATCCGTCGCTCCAGTCGGCGGGTGAATCGCGAAAGTGCAGCATGATCTCAGCTGGACTTTACGCATTTTGGGGTGACATGAGCGATGACGGTCGAGAATGGTTGATCGGGGCACCCGGGAGTTCTTAAATGTCGAGGGTAATTGTGGACAGTGCAAAAACTTCCGGCACCTGGCACGTTTGGTGCCGTCCCAGAACGGGAACATCCATTGCTCTTTGTAGATTTTGCGCAAAGTCCAGCTCGGGGGACGATGCGCCCCTTTCGATCATCGTGCCCGCGGTCATGCCGTGCGCTTATCCAGCCTTGTGATGGGGCTCCGCGACGCAGGTCTACGGCGCGGAAAAAGGGCGTTGAGCAACTTTGTCAACATGGGTCGTCGCTCATGCGTACCCGGTTTTACTCGAACTGTCGTTGCGAGCGAAGCGTGGCAATATCGTGATGGCAGCCGGGGTCTCTTTCAGCAACGAGATCGTCACGTCGCTACGCTCCTCGCGAAGACAAACTGGGTACGCATGAGCTGCAACGGTTTCTGGAGCTCAGGGGGAAGCAAGGGGAACGCACCCACATCGGCGTCGGCCACCTGCAGGACGAAGGTCGGGTAACGGCTAGCGTACATGGGACCGACTACGATATGCACGGTGGCGTCCTCGAGCTCATAGGTCTGGCCCAGCCAGGTCTTGATCAGCTTGGTGAGATTGGAGTGCCTCTGCTTGTCGTTGGCGCCCTTGACCTTGGGCATCCCGTCAGCATCGTCGTCGTTGGGGTCGCCCAGCTCCACCACCACTGCACAAAGGGACGTTGCGCGGCTTCAGCTTCGGTGACGGCCCGTTGCTCGAACTCAACAGTGTTGCCGGCGAAGTCGGTGAGTCCGGCGGCCGCCATCCTGGAGGCCGTCTGCCGCTGCCGGGCGGGATAGCATCGGGGGCCCTGGGGCAATTCCGAAGCGGGCGGTCTTCCCTTTTCCAGCCAGCAATGCCAAGGACAGAGACGCGTTGCGGTACCTGGGCAGGTTGGCCAGCGGATGCTCCTTGACGTCCGGGTTGCGGAAGCCGGTGCGTTGACCCAGCCGCTCTACGCCGGTGTTGGGGCGCACTGGAAGAGTGCGGTTGGCCAGTTCGGCGGTCATGATCACGTTGTTGGCGGTGCCGACGATGACGAAGTTGCGGGGGTGAAGGTCATGTTGCGGCTCGTGCCAAGGTCCCGGGCGGTGAAGCTGTCGTCCGCGGTGAGCAATTCCGCGAGCATCGCGCTGGACAGGTTGTCCAGCAACACGACGCCGTTGGCGGCGCGACAGGCGGCGGCCACCCGCTTCTCGAACTCCAGCATCTCTCCGTTGCCGTAGGTGACGCGCTCCGACTTTCTGCCGGTGGTCAGCACCGCCACCAGGTTGGCCAGGAGCGTCGCACCAATGCCCGACTTGGGCTTGTCGAACATGAACATGGGAGCGATGTCATAGGAACGGCGGCAGATGCGGGTGACGATGGCGGCGCACAGGTTGGCTCGGTCGGCGGTTGGGTTGGCGAAGGGGAAATCGTGGAACAGGTCGTCCAGGTCGCCCACCGCCCGGTCTATCGAAACCGGTGAGAACAGGATCCGGTTTTGCAGATACACCCGCTCTTCGGGGTGATAGCCCTCCTCGGTCACCAACCGGTCTCCGTTGCCGGTGAGGAAAGGGTGGGTGATCACCGCATCCAGCTGGGGCAGGTCCTCGGGCAGGTCGATGAGCAGCGCGCTGGTCACGGTCCGCTGGGTGTGATGGCGTTTCGGAGTGTGCAGCGCGTAGGTGATCTAGGGTCGGGCGTTGCTATGTTCCCTGACATCGCGGGTAACCCAGGCGTGCTCGTCGCCTTCGATGCCGTCAATCAGGGCGGCCGCTTCCTGCCAGGCCTCTGGGTCCGCGTCGGTTTCCGGCTACGTTGCAATGACTCTTGCCTGGCAGTCCAGGTACCAGAACACGGCGGACGCCGCCAGTGTCGCGATGCTCTCGCCGGTGTGTTCGGTGATTTCATGGTCTCCGTGGTCGCCCGAGTTCAGGTATACCAACTTGCCGTCCCTGACGTAGAGGCTCGGTTG
>JGI24796J26693_1001514_pt1 | contig 11740 bp, 9 predicted proteins | sample PinacodermFT_FD_26693 | JGI IMG/M metagenome (IMG submission 26693)
TTACAACGGTGGCTCCGCAGCCTGAGGCAATGCGTGCCGTGGAGTCGGTCGAGCCGTTGTCGACAACCACTATCTCCGTTACGAGATCCCGGGGAATATCCCCGATTACCTGTGCTATGGAGCGCTCTTCGTTTAAGGCCGGAATTATAACAACCGTCTTTTCCATGGAACTTTTATATGGAGACAAGCTCAACCTGCGGGATAAGAACTATGTGGCGCGAAAGCAGCGGTTTTTGGAATTTTGAGCCCACCGCCTCGCAGTAACCGTCCATCTGCTTTTCGTAAGCCTCGCGGGCGTCGTTATCAATTGATTTCCTGTACTTGTAATCAAAAAGACGCACTCCCCCACCCTCTTCGGTCAGAAGATCTATTCTGCCTCTTTTAGGAGAGCCTTTGCCGGGATCAAAGACAAATTTAAGCTCCCTTCTGATTTTCTGAGCCTCACCTATAAAGGAAAAGAGTTCGGATTCAAGAAAATTTGAGGAAAGTTCCAGCAGCAGCTCCTTCATGTTCGGATTTGAGACAAGGAATTCCCCCAGAACGAATTCAATTTCTTTCTCAGCCGTTTCCTCTCTGAAATCCCAGGTCTCAAGGAACCTGTGCATTATGCTCCCCGCCCTCTCTGGGTCTTTTAAGCGGTCGGTCGGTGAAAACAGATCTGGAAGCGGGGAAATCTCCGCCGGCTTTGCCTTATCTTCCCTGTCGTAAAGAGGATCTATGTATTTAAGCTGCAAAGGAACTTCTGTTTTCAAAGAAGAAGTATCCGATACGGAGTCAGGGCCCTCCGAGGCTTCCTCCCGATAGAGCCCCGGGAAAGAAATTCCCCATGTGTCATCCGTAAACCCTTGCGGCATTTCAAGACACCGGGAAGACAGGGAAAGCTTCGAATCAATAAGTTCAGCGAAGCTGCCTTTTTCCACTTGCATCCGCTCTTCTTTGGCCAAGCGGCGGCCGCTAAAGCATATGAAAAGTCTTTCCTCCGCCCGGGTCATGGCTACATAGAGTGCCCTTCTCTCTTCCCAAGCCTCTTTTCTCTCGACGCGGGATTTAAGCTCCTCCCAGTTACCCGAAGAGGAAGCCGGGTATCTGACTACAAAACCTTTTTCGATATCCGCCATAACCCTTTCAGACGGCGTCACCCTTCTGTAGTTAGTGTTGCAGAGAAAAACGGTATGAAATTCAAGCCCCTTCGCCCCGTGAACCGTCATAAGTTTCACTACCCCGCTGTCGTTTGTTTCCTCAAAAACCTGCTCTTCTTCGTAAGTCCGACGCATAGAATCAAAGTGCTCTACCACCTGGCGAAGCCCGTACCCCTTGCGTGAAACCAGATTTTCTGTCATCAGAAGAACCTTTTTCAGATTTAGATACTTGGCCTTTCCATCCGGAAGCGCGAGGGATGCGGAGGAATAACCAAGCCCGTTTACAGCGAAATCAACTGCCCTGAAGGCATTTCCGTTAACGTACTCCCTTCTTTTTTCATCAAGAAAACGAAAGTATTGCCCGATTCTGGAGCCGTTTTCTCTCCCCTCTCCCTGGAAATAGGAGAAAAGCTCATCATCCGACGCCCCGAAATAAGGAGATCTTAGCACCGACGCCCGAGCCAATAGATCCTGAGGGTCAAGAAAGTATCTGAGCATACACATAACGTCCCTTACTTCTGGAAGGTCGTAGAAACCGCGCCCAATACGGGACTGAAATCTTATTCCTTCCTTCGCAAGCGCTTTTTCGTATACAGAGACGTTTGAAGACCTTCTGAACAGAAGAGCAATTTCTTCTGAAGATTCCTTCCGTATCTCTTTTATCCTTGACGCGACGGCACGGGCTTCAAGTTCGATCGACTCGTCGGCTTTCGCGCCTTCGCAAGCGATTATTTCCACCGAAATACCGGGATCGGGCCGCGAAACGGGAACTGTCATTTTCTCGTAATATCCTTCGGGGAAAGTACCGGCGAAAAAAAGATTGAAAAAATCTATGAGCCTACCGCTGGAGCGGTAATTGGCAGCAAAGGATATTTTCTCGAAATCCCCAGTTTTAAGTATCTTTCCGAACGTCTCCGGCTCGGCTCCCCTGAAACCGTAAACGGACTGGTTTACGTCACCGACCACAACAAGACTGCCTCCAGAGTCGCCGTCCGTGAGAAGATTCATCAACCTTAGCTGAAGGGAATCGGTATCCTGGAATTCATCGACTATAATAAACTTTAGNAAACTTCTGTAATAGCCTAATATCTCGGGATTTTTTTCGAGGAGTTCAATTGTGAGACGTATCATATCCTCGTACTCTATTTTTTCCTCAAGGACTTTCCTCTGCCTCAGAAAATGATACGCGTCGCCAGATAAATCAAGATAGATAGAGTTGATTTCCGAATCGTAATGTCCCATTACTGAAAAGACCGTATCGACAAGAGCAAGCCTCGACTGCTCAACCTCAGACTTCGTCATTTCCTTTTTTGCCTCTTCATAAACGGCCCTCAGGTAGCGAATATTCCGGTCAAGACCCAGAGTCATGTCTATTTTTCCGCTTAGGTCCTGCAGAGCCTGTTTTCTCCTTTTGGACTGGGATGAAAGAACGGAAATATAGTCCTCAATCCTCATGTGAAGACTTTTATCTATGGATTCAAGCGCTTCTGAATCGGGGTTTTTGTGGCTGGGGTTCTCTCCGTAATAGGAGAAAGGAGGGATCAGATGGAGCCTTGCCGCTTCTTTTAGTATCATCGCTATGATTTTCGTAATCTGGGCATAATCATAAGATTCCATCTCGAGAAGTCTCTTTAGCCTGGGGTCGCCCTCCTCGATCTTCATGAGAAGAAACTTGCCGATATTCTGTTCATAAAAAGCATTCTCCTCGGAACCTTCAATTACGGAGAAGTTAAGCGGAAGCCCTGAATCAAATACGTTTTCTCTCAGTATCCCTGAACAGAAACTGTGGATAGTTCCTATGGGAGCAGAGAAAAACTTCCTGCGCCACCCCTCGGCTATATTTCCTCTGTGGCCGGAATTCTCGATATATCTCGTAATCTCGGAACTTATTCTGGATTTCAGCTCCGCAGCGGCGTTTTCCGTAAAGGTGACGGTCACAATCTGAGGGATATCCGCTTCTCCGCTTTCCAGAATCCCCAGATACCTGGCTATTATGGCTCTTGTCTTTCCCGAGCCCGCTCCCGCCCTNACCGCTACCTTTCTTGCCGGGCGAAGTATCCGGGACTGCTCTCCTTTAAGACTTAGGAACTCAGAAATTCTCTCCATGACTTATCCTTGCGAACGCCCGGTCCTCCTTACCACGCCGTTTTTTACCCTGCAAAGGTCCGCGTAATCACAGTAGGAACAGGGACGGTTCTTGGACATCTCGAGGTAATGGACTTCCTGGTTCTCCTCTTTTCTCCCCACGTAGGGAGGAAAAAAACCTTTTCTTATGTTCTCCACGTAGTGCTCCGCAAGCGAAGCCGCTTCATCAAGATAAGGGTCTTTGGAAGAGGCGCTTTCTCCCGGTTTCCCGATTGAAAGATAAGAGCCCCTGGAGGGAACAGCCCCTTCCTCAAGCAGTGCCTTTAGGTAAAGGGGAAGCTGCAGATTTTCAAAATCAAAATATTTTCTCCCTTTTACGCCTCCGATCTTGTAATCGATAACCGCGGCTTTTTTCTCGTCNNCTCTGTGGACGTCTACTCTGTCCACTTTTCCTCTGATTTCCGCATTCCCGATGCGAAACTTCACTTCCTTTTCAAAAACCCGGGGGATGAATTCATCTTTCCCGATTCTTTGAATCTCATCGGTGATGAAGTTCGGCAAAATGCAGTCAAAAAACCTCTTTTTCCCAATCTCCNCCACATTCTTTGGAAGATGGGAGAAAACCCCGGGCTTGGTTTCATACTTCCTTTTGAGTTTCTCATAGANCTCGNCNACACGGCTCGCTTCCGGCCAGCCGGAACCCTCGGCGAAAACGGTCTCCATAAACTCCCTGAGAATTTCGTGGGCAAGCGAGCCAAGGTCAAGCTGCGATGCCCTTTGTTCNTCGGGGTCCCTGACCATGCCCAGCTTCAGCATTTCCTTCGAAAAATACATAAAGGGGCATGTCCCGTAGGTTTCGAGCTTTGTGGGTGAAAAAGTGTCCAAGCGCGAAGGGGCATTGCGGAGAACTCCTTCGAAATCCGTGTAATCACCTTCAAGGTCGAGTCTTTTTCTCTCCGCGGAGATACCACCCGAGAGATAACCGACCACATCCGAACCGTAGTGCTCTCTTATAATCTCGGCAAGCTTAGGATCGACATCCGATATTCCCGAGGGGGAAAAACAGTGAAAAAGAGCATCTTCCCCTGAAAATATCTCTCCAGGTTCCGAGAAACTCTCAGAGCGTCGCGCCGGAGGAGAAATCCCCTTTTCCTCAAGAAAGTCTGAGCGGATTATCTCCCTTGACTTCTGGTCGTAGCGGAAGCAGGAGAGAAATACCTTCTCAGAAGNGGCAGTAGCAAGGGTAGAGAAAAGATGTTTCTCCTTCTCGTAATGAAGACCTTCCTCGTCAAACACCCTTTTTTTTAGCACCCGGTTCATTTCCGCCTTTTCCCTGGGCTTGAGCACCGGATCCGCTGGGAGAGGCGAGGGAAAGCAAGTATCCGAGAGGCCAACCAGGAAAAGGAACTTCGGGNTTATTCCACGTGCCGCGGAGAAATCGGTAACGCTCACCCTTTCTGAATCGCCATCGCAGGGAGTTTTATAGGGAACCGTCCTCTCCCCCATGAACTCGTCCAGAAAAAGAAGATATTCCACGGGGTCTGAAACCCGGAAATCAAAATCCTCGTAAGAAAAGGAAAGCTCCCTCAGAAAAGAGAAAAACTCATCGAAACACTCCCTGGTCGTCTGATTTCTCTCTATAAGCAGCGCCGAACTTTCAGAAACCNCGAGTTCTGAAAAAATCTTTCTTAGATCAGAGGTCATCGCGGCAAAAGTTCTTCTGCCGAACTTTGACGATACCGAACCAAGCACCGAGCCTATATCTCTGGCGACTGCGGACAGTTGAGCGTCNTTNTCCACTATGTGTTCTAAAATCCTTTTCCAGCCCGAGATACCGCTTACGGTCCTGTATTTCCTGTCTTCGGAAGAAACGCTTGCGGAGGAAATTTCCTTTACGAGATTGGTGCAGCGCTGCGAGAAATCAGACTCTCCCAGATAGAGAGAAAAAAGCGGGTTGAAGAGAAGTCCGATCAGGTCGTTTCTGTGAAAATTGCCTGATTTGAGGCGAAGAATATCGCCCGCAAGGCGCCCGTATANGCTCCCCGCCANGGTCCCGGAATTTCTGAGGTCAACCGCAACTCCGTTTTTCTCGAATATGTGGACTATGGAGNGGCTGCGTCTCTGCGATGACCTGACAAGGACCTTAAAATCAGAGGCTTTATACTCCTCATCCACAATGAGTTTTTTAATCGTCCTTGAGACGTACTCGATTTCATCGTGTGAGTCCCGAAACTCACCGAACTTGCTTTGCGTCTTGGCTTCGGGGACTTCGTCTGTCATCGCGAAATCTTCTTCACAGGGCATGGAAGCTTCGCGAAGCCTTCCCAGAAAGCGGTCTCTGTACTCATCCAGACCGCCGAAATCGCTTACGAAAAAGAAAGTTTCTGAAACCGCCGAGGAAAGGCTTTTTATCACGTCAAGCTCGCAGAGCGTAAAATCGGAGAACCCGAAGATAACAAGCTTTTTCGCAGACGGGAAAAACGGCGCAAGCCCTTCCCTCTCCAGCTCTTCTGAGATGACACGAACAGAATCCGCGTCATCAAGAAAACCTCTCTCCGTGATAAGCGCCTCGTATTTTTCGTAAACAAGCCCTATATCCGAGAGTTTTTTCCGCAAACTCCGCGCATTGACTCTTCTGGCAGACCCGACAAATTCCCCCACGGAAACTTTGCTTTGCTTAAGTTTTGAAACAATGGAAGCTACGGCGTTTAGAAAATCCCGGTTCTGCGAGAACTCCCTGAAAACCTCAAGTCCCCCTGAGACCGACTCCGCCGCTTTTCTGGTTACCGATAAGGCCTGGGTTCTCGATATCCTTTTCTTCTTCAGGTTCGGGGATGCCTCATTTACAAAATCTGAAAACTCATTGAACGTGAGCAGGTTTTTCCCCCACACCCCTCCGCCAGAGTAGCAGTCTTCTATTTCCTGTACAACTGATACCCCGGGAAGAAGAAAAAGGGTCGTCTCGTCGCTTGGGTCAAGCTCGTGTTTTTTGAAAAGATTTTTGAAAGTGAGTTCTTTGGCGTGATAAATCAGTTTCATCTAGCAAAGAAATACCGGAAATTTTAAGAAAGATCGTTTTTGGAACTGAAACCCCTCAAGGGGCAGAACCTTTCGGACAAATTATATCTGAACTGTGAGAAGATTGATTAAGCTTTAAATATTCTTTCATCAATTGAACAACTTGGAAGACCAGAACGCACCTCACTGCCCACCCGGTCGTTTCCTCACAGGTCCCCTGTTCTCTGAGGAAATCCTCAAATAGCATGCCGACTTTTCCCCTTTCAATATTTAGAGCCATTCTAGGCATCCCGAATTCACCAAATTTTTATTGAGCCAGAACTCTAAGCCAGTCCGCAAGTTCTTTTTCATCAACAATACCCTGGGCGGCTTTGATGATCATGTCCCCTGTTTCCACAGTATCAAAATCCAGTTCTATGCCGTTTATAGTCAAGCAAGTATCCATCGCCTTGAGTGCTGTTCTCTTGTTACCATCATTAAACGCATGCCCAACCGCGATACAGCACGCATAACAGGCAGCAAGTTCAAACACATCCTCAATCATCCCGTAGGCAACGCGGTTGTCGATGCGTGCCAAAACAGACTCAATGGACTTGTTCCGGGCCATGCCTTGCAGTTCGTCAGGCTCAACGATCTGTTCGTGCATGGCAACCACCTTCTCGGGTGATAAATATTTCATGCCTATTTATCTTTAAGGTAATCTAAGATTGGCTGTATCTTATCTTTGCGTTTTGCAATAGCAGCATCAACTTCGTCGGAATCAGCAAGCTTAAAACTGATTTTATGCACAGCGGAAGCGGGAACAAAATAGCCTTCAAGCTTATTCCGGTTCAAAATGGCAACGGGCTTGCCGCCGGCTTTTTTGATCACATTCTTAGGATCACGAAATTCGGTTAACGAAGCGGTCTTATTAGTTAACAAGTTCTCCATAGCTACCTCCTGTTTTCTGCTTCAAGCATATAGAACTTTGCCTGGAATGTCAATCAAACATATATCTAGATATATATTTAAATATCTTTTAAGAAGCTCAGTCTAGGGCAAATGCAACAAGCGCGGCGTCCGGCCCGGCCCGGCACCCGTTGCGATGAGAACAAACTGCCGCCCCCGTTCTGACAGGACAAGCATGTGGTGCAACCAAACTATCTGCTATCAGACGGCTCACGACTCAGCCCCGAAACGTCCGGCGAGCAAGTATCGATACAGCTTCAGAGCAAGCCGCTCCTCGTGCACCTCAAGCCAGCGCAGGGCATCCAGACTCAACACCACCGTCTCACAGGGTTCCTCCGCACTCACCAAGGCCGCCTCCTTGTCCGAAGGGTTGACAGGCCAGATTGCATCGCCGGGGCCGTACTGACGGAGACGGGTGCCCGCCGCTCCCAGGGCGGAAGCGCGACCGGATGTCAGCAGTTGCAGACCTTCGCTTGGCACATCAGGACCCGAGAGGGGCTCCCCCACGGCGTAGCGGCGAGGATCTAACCAATCTCGAAGCTCATCCATCAGTTCCTCGAAATGAATCTGCCGTTCCAAATGGCGCTCGATGTCGGCGGAGGCACGCTCCAGCAACGACGCGCGCTTTTCGTCAACCCTGTCCGTGTGCGCCTTCCATGTCGAAATTATGATCTCCTCGCAGTGCTCAAGCGCACGGTCCGTATTCGGCTCCAGCAAGAGCTCTGCGAAATCCGAAGGTGGGAGGTTGCGCATCAAACTGTTCCTCAACTGCTCAGACGGTGCGCTCAGAACCACCCGCACCCCGGCTGCATTCGCCGACCGCAGGAATCTCGCAAGGACACTAACCGCCGAGAAGTCGAAGCCGGAGACGGCCGCGAAATCCAGTATCAGGCATGCAGGACGCGAATCGCCGCTCAGGTAAGTCCGGAGGTGATCGCCCAAGGGGTAAACGCTGCCGAAGAAGATGTAGCCGCGCAGCCGATACGCCACCACTCGCGCGCCCTCTTCCAGNAGGATGGCGCGATCGGGAATGGAACGCGCCTTCTTGCTCCGGTACTCCCGCACGGTAAACCGCGACTCGATCGGGTCCACACGGCTCAAGCGCACGGCAAAGAATACGAGCGTGGCCAACATCCCGATCCCTATGCCCTCGAACAGCCCGAAGGTCATGATGACGACAAAGATCAGCACGATGATGCTGTACTCCGACCAAAGAAGCTGTTTGCGGCTTTTCATCAGTCCTTGATCCAGCATGCCGAGGCCGGCGAAAATCAAGATGCCTCCCACAAGCGGTACCGGNACCAGATCAAGCATCCCGTCGCCCAGGAACAACACACTGGCAATGACTAGNCCGGCGACGACACCGGTCAGGCGGGTAGTAGCCCCAAACAGCTTGCTGCGCAGCGAGGCAGGCACGATCAGGCTCGCCGCCGTGCCGCCGCCCAAGCCCGACACCACGCTCGCGAATCCGCTCGCCCTGAACTCGCGGTCCCAGTCCAGGTCCTGGTTCGCCGCCACCTCNAGGCCGGCAATGTTCAGGATCACGACCATGAACGCAATCAGCACCAGCGTCAGCATGGCCGGGACCTGCATGGCTATCGCGTTCCAGTCCACATTCAAGAAATCGGCAGGCGCCAACACCGGCCACAAATTNCCTTCTGANGTGCTNCTGAGCAGCAGACCCGCCATCCTCGCCTCATCGCCTGAAATCCCGAGCGCGCCGAGCGCCAGATGGTATGCACCGACGGCAAGCGCGACGCTCACCGGCAGTACGAGTGGATTGTTCCAGCGTTTCATCGCGAAATACAGCCCGATCCCGAATACCACGCCCGGGCTCCACATCCAGAGTTGCGAGGGTTCCCAAAGAGCCGGAATCGCCCGCCAGTCCGTGTCCGCCCCCATCAGGGACATGGCCGCTAGACATACTATTCCCCCTATTCCGCCCACGAAACCGCCCGCCACCGGCCAGGGTATAAAACGCACCAAGTTTGAGAGTCGGAATCGCCCAATCAGGAGATAACACACGCCGGTGGCGACTGCAGCGATCATGAANGCGGTCGCGGTAGTAACGAACAACGCGTCACCTTCGGCCCCCATGGTGGAGGCAATCTGGGCCATCACGATCACCACCGCAGGACTCAGTCCGGAGATTGTCCCGCGATACCCGCCCGCTAGGGCGATGACAAAACAGGCGGCGAAGTTTCCAAACAGCACCAAACCGACGCCCTCGGAGGAATACGGAGCCAGCAGCCCGGAGAATATGAAGCTCCCGAACGCNACCTGGGCGACAAGNAGTCCGAGGCCNGAGGTGAAACCGGCCGACAGCGCTGGAACGGCCTTAGCCGACATGGCGTCTGCGCGAAGCTCTGACGCAAGATTNCGNAGCGAGGATCCCAACGTCACCACCTCATGNGGAAAAAGTTCGCGGTCCCGACGGACATCATTCGATACCCCGACCCCGAGCAGTAAGGCTCAGTTTGGAGATTTGTTTCCTGAACGTATCCGATTCGCGGTTCNTCTCGTCCGAATTGTTCATTGGCATGCGACTCCAAATTATCTAACTTCCGGGACTCCCTGTAAGGATATGGATCTTTTTCGCTTTCATAATGTTCTTACGCTTGGTGAGAAAATACCTTTTATGCTTGCTGTAGCGACCCCAGATTCTTACCCTGCTCCCGTCCTCAATACCTTCCACAAACCCCCTGGCGTAAATGTTTATCCTTCTTTCCGGATCACTCTCAAAAAACTGAAACAGGGTGAATTTTCTTCCATTCGCCATTCTCTTGAACCGCAGTTCACCCACCTGCCCATCAAGGATGAATATTTTCCTGTCAAACTCATCACGGGAGGAGAGAACATACGAGATGGTTACGGTTGGCGGTTCGAGCTCCCCTATGTCGGTATAGGTCTTGTAAGTTCCTTCTTCCGCGTAAGAAGGAACTGAAAACACCAAAAAGAGCAGAAAAACAAAAAGAATTTTTCTCATTCTTCCAAGTCCGCCGAAAATATTCTATACCGCCAAGCGGCTATCCGGGCCCATGGCGCTACGAAACCGGTTTTGTCATCGACAGCGGGTCAAGGACCCTGTCGAGTTCCTCATCGGAAAGCACTCCCTTTTCCCTGGCAACTTCCCTGACCGTGCTCCCAGAAGCGTAGGCTTCCTTCGCAATCGCGGCCGCGTTGTCATAGCCTATGATCGGCGCGAGGCTCGTGCACATCGCAAGGCTCTGCTCGATGATCTCCCCGCAGCGCTCTTCGTCCGCCTCTATTCCAGAGATGCACTTGTCGACAAATACGGTGCAGACCCTCGATAAAAGCCTTATCGACTGAAGAAGGTTGTCCGCCATCATGGGCATCATCACGTTAAGCTCGAAATTCCCTGACTGTCCTCCGATCGTTATCGCCGCGTCGTTCCCGATTACCTGGGCCGCGACCTGCGTAACCGATTCCCCGATCACCGGGTTAACTTTTCCGGGCATAATTGACGAGCCGGGCTGTATAGAGGGCAGAAGGATCTCCCCGAAGCCGCATCGCGGGCCGCTTCCTAGCCAACGTATGTCGTTCGCTATCTTCATGAGGCTCACGGAGACCGTCTTAAGCGCTCCGCTTGCCTGAACGACCGCATCCTTTGACGCCTGGGCCTCGAAGTGATTTTTCGCCTCCCTGAACTTAACCCCCGTGGCCTCGCTTATCCTTGCCGCCACCTTCTTTCCGAAACTTTTATGGGTATTTATGCCCGTGCCGACCGCGGTTCCTCCTATGGCAAGTTCCGAGAGNTCGTTTCTTATTCCCTTTAATCTCGAGATTCCGTGATCAACCATGCTCGCNTATCCGCTGAACTCCTGGCCGAGCCGTATAGGGGTNGCGTCCATAAGGTGAGTGCGTCCTATCTTTACTATATGGTCAAACTCCTTTGCCTTTTTCGAGAGAGCGTCGCGAAGATANTCAAGCGACGGTATGAGGTCTTTTTCTATCGCCTCAAGGGAAGAGACATGCATGGCCGTGGGAATCACGTCATTGCTTGACTGACCCATGTTCACATGGTCGTTCGGATGCACCCGGGTCTTCCCCTTAAGTATCTCGGTCGCCCTGTTGGCTATCACTTCATTCGTATTCATGTTGGTCGAGGTGCCCGAACCCGTCTGGAANACGTCCACCACGAAATGATCGTCGAGTTTCCCGTCGACAACTTCCTGCGCGGCTCTTCGCTATGGCCCGCGCGNCATTTTTCTTCAAAAATCCGAGTTCCGCNTTNGTATGCGCGGCGGCCAGTTTCACAAGACCCATCGCCCTTATGAATTCCCTTGGAAGAGTGCGTCCGCTCACGGGAAAATTCTCAACCGCCCTNGCAGTCTGCGCCCCGTAATAAGCGTCCGNGGGAACTTTCATCTTTCCCATCGAGTCGGATTCCACTCTGTATTTTGTCTTAGCCATTTAAGATTCCCTCCNAATAATTGTCAATTTCAGTCAAGAGATTTATTATGCCACAAACAAAACCGGTTTCATAAGACGGAAGGTCTTCTGCGGAACTCGAGCATGAGGCTGAAGAC
>JGI24796J26693_1001518_pt1 | contig 11731 bp, 9 predicted proteins | sample PinacodermFT_FD_26693 | JGI IMG/M metagenome (IMG submission 26693)
CCCCTCCGCCTTCGGCACCTCCCCCTGCGAGGGGGAGGAAAGAGGATTGTGCATACCTCCCTCAGAGGGGAGGTATGTATTGCTACGTCACCATCCGACGCACGATCTCATATGTCAGCTCGACGCCCATGTTCAGATTCTCGATTGTCATGTGCTCGTCGTTGCCGTGGAAGCCGGATGCCTCCTCTGGACTGAGGAGGACGGGGATGAAACCGTAGGCGGGGATGCCCTGCTGTCGGAGGAAGCGATTGTCGGTGCCTCCGACGCAGGTTGAGGGCACGACGGTTGCGTCTTCGACGGCGTCGTTGACGACCGTTTCGATCGTCCGGTAGAGCTCCGTATCCCAATCGACCTCGACCGGCTGCTCCTGGTCCCACCCCGAGAACTCGACTTCGATCCGGTCGTCGTCGATCACACTGATCACCTGTTGTCGCCAGTCCTCGCGATCCTGACCGGGCAACAGGCGACAGTCGATGGTCGCCTCTGACTTGGCAGGAATCACGTTTGCCTTGATCCCGCTGTTGACCATCGTCACGTTCAACGTGTTGATGAACATCGCGTGCGTGCCGGGGTGATCGATCACGTGCTCGGTCAACTCCTCGGCGTTCTTGATCGGCGGGATGTGGCCCTCCTCGATCAGCCGGTCCAGCCAGATCTGGGTCGAGGGCGTAATCGTCACCGGACGCTCCCAGGCGGCCAGTTTCGAGAGCGCATTGACCAGGTGGACAGCCGAGTTGTCGTAGTGCGGTCGCGATCCGTGTCCCGGTGTGCCGATTGAGGTCAGCTTGAGCCAGCAGATGTCCTTCTCGTTCGTCGCGACCGAGAAGATGTTCGCTTCCTGGCCCATGAGCTGGGTCGAACCTGAGCCGCCCTCGGACAGCTCGAACTCGACGTCGACCAGGTCGGGGCGGTTCTTGCAGAGCCAGTCCATGCCCCAGACCGAGCCCGCCTCTTCGTCGGGCACGCCGCAGAACACGAGGTCGCGGGTCAGCGTCACATTGTGTCGCTTGAGCAGCAGCATCGTCATCAGATGCATGATCCCGCAGCCCTTCATGTCGACTGCTCCACGCCCATACACCTTGCCGTCCTCGATGTAGCCCTCGAAGGCCGGCTTGGTCCAGTAGGCCTCCTCGACTGGCACTACATCGGTGTGATTGCAAAGCATCATCGGCCGCTTCGAGCCGTCGCCACGCAGCCAGGCAAAGACCGCCTCACGCTCCGGCTGTATCTCAACGTACTCAACCTCCATGCCCGCCTCAGCCAGGATCGCACCCAGCCATCGCGCGGCCGGCTTCTCATTGCCGGGAGGATTCGAGGTGTCAATCTGCAGGTACTTGACAAAGAAGTCGAGCGCCTCGTCAAAGGTCGCTTGCCAATTGATGGTTTCGGTCGCTGCCATTCAAGTGCTCCTGTCGCGCCTCGGCGTCGTCTCAGCTCAGGTTAACTCTCAACCATCCGACGCCAATTCCACACGCTTCCGCTAAGATACGGAACATATGAGCCAGACAGCGACTGTGCCTTCCGTCCTTGACGACTTTCACCCGATGGTTCGGGACTGGTTCTCCGGACGCTTTGGCGAGCCGACGTATGCGCAAGAGGATGGCTGGCCTGCGATTCGGACGGGCGAGGACTGCCTGATTGCCGCTCCGACCGGGTCGGGCAAGACGCTGACCGCGTTCTTGGCCGGGATTGACGACCTAATCCGCGAAGGAGAACTGAACGACGGCGTGCTGCCGGACGAGGTGCGAATCCTCTACATCTCGCCGCTCAAGGCACTGTCCAACGACATCCGGCGCAACCTTGAGGAACCGTTGACCGAGATTCGACAGCTTGCCGACGAGTGCGGCGTCGAACTGCCGCGTATTCGCATGGGGCTGCGCACCGGCGACACCTCGCAATCCGAACGGCGGGCGATCGTCAAGCGGCCGCCGCAGATTCTGATCACCACGCCCGAGTCGCTCTACCTGATGCTGACGGCAAAGCAGTCTCGCGAGATCCTGCGCACGGTGCGGACGGTCATCGTCGACGAAATCCATGCCGTCGTGCGCGACAAGCGTGGGTCGCACCTGGCACTCACGCTGGCGCGGCTCGACCACGTCGCCGAGCAGCGGCCGACGCGGATCGGCCTCTCGGCCACGCAGAAACCGATGACCGAGATTGCGTCCTTCATGACAGGGCTGGACGCCTCGGGACGCGCGTTGCCCTGTCGCATCCTCGACCTCGGACACCGGCGCGAGCTCAAACTCTGGATTGAAACGACCGACGCGCCGCTGCAGGCGCTCGCGACCCACGAGCATTGGGGCGCGGTCTACGACCGGCTGGCGGAGTTGATCCTGCAACATCGGACGACCTTGATCTTCGTCAACCGGCGCTCGCTGGCCGAGCGAGTCGCGCACGAGCTGGGTATCCGCGTCGGCAAGGAGCACGTCTCTGGACATCATGGCTCGCTGTCCAAGGAACGCCGGCATGTGATGGAGCAGCGCCTCAAGAACGGCGACCTCAAGGCGGTCGTCGCAACAGCGTCGCTCGAGCTGGGCATCGACATTGGTTCTGTCGATCTCGTCTGTCAGATCGGTTCGCCGCGCCGGATCGCGACCTTCCTCCAGCGCGTGGGCCGCTCCGGTCACGCGCTCGGATTGGTGCCTCATGGAGCACTCTTCCCTACATCGTTGGACGAGTTGATCGAGTGCGCGGCGATGGTCCGCGCCGTCGAGCGCGGCGACCTCGACCGGATTCGACAGCCCAGGGCGCCGATCGAAATCCTGGCCCAACAGATCGTGGCCGAGACCGCGGCCGAAGAAGAGTGGAGAGAAGACGACCTGTTCAGGCTGATGCGCCGTGCCGCGCCATACGGCGAGCTCAAGCGCGAGGCCTTCGATGAGACCATCGACATGCTCGCCACAGGCGTCGGAGAGGGCGGCGGGCGCTCGAATGCCTTAGTACATCGCGACCGGATCAACGGCGTAATCAAGCCAAAGCGCGCGGCTCGGATGACAGCGATCCTCAACGGCGGCACCATTCCCGAGACCGGCGACTACCGCGTGATCAAGGAGCCGGAGGGCGCATTCATCGGCACGGTCAACGAGGACTTCGCGATCGAGACCGCGGCCGGCGACATTTTCCTGCTGGGCAGCACATCGTGGCGGATCCGCCGGGTCGAGAACAAGGGCATCGTCCGCGTCGAGGACGCGCACGGCGCGCCGCCAACGATCCCGTTCTGGCTGGGCGAAGCGCCCGGTCGCAGCATGGAGCTCTCGGCGGCTGTCGGTGAGCTGCGTCGCGACATCGGCGAGATGGCGAGCGACGTCGAGTCGGCAGTCCGACGCCTACAGCGCGAGTGCCACATGCAAACGATTGCCGCCGAGCAGATGGTGGAATATCTCGGCGACACACAGGACTCACTGCAGGTGATGCCGTCCGACACGGACGTTGTGTTTGAGCGTTTTTTCGATGAGGCGGGCGGACAACAACTGATCGTCCATGCGCCGTTCGGCTCCGGGGTCAACCGCGCCTGGGGACTCGCGCTGCGTAAGCGATTCTGCGTGCGTTTCGACTTTGAGCTGCAGGCTGCCGCCAACGAGGAGGGCATCCTGCTCTCGCTGGGACCGACGCAGTCGTTCCCACTCGAGGAGGCGTTCGAGTACCTCAAGGCCGACAACGCCGAGCAGTCGCTGCGCCAGGCCGTCCTTTACGCGCCGTTCTGGAACACGCGCTGGCGCTGGACCGCAACCCGTGCGCTGGCCGTGCCTCGACGACGAGGCGCGAAGGAAGTGCCGCCCTATCTGCAGCGCATGATCGCTGATGACCTGCTGGCCGCCGTCTTCCCGGCGCAGGTTGGCTGCCAGGAGAATCTCGCCGGCCCACTCGAGGTGCCCGACCACCCACTGATCGCGCAAACGATGGACGACTGCCTGCACGAGGCCGTCGACACCGACGCCCTGATCGGCGTGCTGGAACGAATCGAACGCGGCGAAATCCGTCTCCACGCTCGCGACACCGTGACGCCGTCAGGGATGGCTCAGAGCATTATCAACATCAACCCGTTTGGGTTCCTCGACGACGCACCGCTGGAGGAGCGTCGCGCTCGAGCCGTCATGACCCGCCGGACGCTGCCCAACGAACAACGCGACCTGGGCAAGCTCGACATTGACGCCATCGAGCGAGTCCAGGAAGAAGCGTTCCCGCCGATCCGCGATGCCGACGAGCTGCATGAGTTGTTGATCTCGGTCCTGGCGCTACGAGAGGGCGCGTTAGCGAGCCTGTCCGCGGCGCACGGTGAGTTTGATCTCCCGTCAATGTTGGCGTCACTGCGCTCAGATGGACGAGCGGCCAGGGCGGAGGGACCCGACGGAGCAATCTGGTTCGCCGCGGAACACCTCGAATCGATTCGTCAACTCTTCCCCGATCATGCGGTCGATCCGTCGTTCTCGGTGCCGGAGTCGGCATTGATCTTGCCGACCGACCGCGATGATGCGCGACTGCGACTGGTGCGCGGGCATCTGGAAATCTCCGGTCCTGTCACTCCCGACCAGCTCGCGCGACGCTGTGGGCTATCTCGGAAGGATTGCAGCTACGGCCTGACACAGCTTGAGGCGTATGGCGAGGTCATGCGTGGTCACTTCACGCCGACCTTGCAACCCGACGATGTCGAGGAGTACTGCGACCGCCGTCTGTTGGCCAGAATTCATCGCTACACCATTGCTCGGCTGCGAGCCGAAATCGAAGCGGTTACGGTGCAGCATTACCTCCGCTTCCTGCTCCGCTGGCAGCATTTGACGCCCGACACGCGACTGTCTGGCAAAGCTGGCGTGCGGGCGGTCATTGAGCAATTGCAGGGATTTGAGGCTCCGGCGGCCGCCTGGGAGCGCGACCTGCTCGCACCTCGGGTGTCTGATTATCGGGAAGCATGGCTGGACGAACTCTGTCTCGCCGGCGATATCGCCTGGGCGCGTCTGACGCCCCGCTCGGCTCGTCGGGCTCCGACCAAGTCCACACCGATCACACTGGCGTTGCGACGTGACTTCCGTTCGCTATTGGCAGCAGTACGCAAACCCGCGCCAATTCCAGCAGCTCGTGGGCGATCCGTTCCTGAACCGCAGCCCGATGTCGCCGAGCAGCTTCACGCCGATGGCGGCGCAGCCAGCCAGATTCTGCGGCTGTTGGAGGATCGCGGCGCGCTGTTCTTCGATGAACTCGTCGATGGGACCCGGCGAATCGCAACGGATGTCGAAAGTGGAATTCGAGAACTGGTCGCATCAGGACTCGCGCACGCCGACGGATTCCAGGGCTTGCGGCAACTGCTGCGGCCGAACCGCAAGTCGCGCCGACCCCGCTACGGCGGAGGCGGCGTCTTCATTGGCGAAGGGCCCGCAGGTCGTTGGGCCTCGCTGCCGCCCAGCATCGCAGCGCCCTCCGATCCCGAGGAAGCGGATGAACTGGCCGAGCGAGTCGCTCGCATCCTGCTACAGCGATACGGCGTGGTCTCGAGAGAGTTGGCGACGCGAGAAAGCCTCACGATCCAGTGGCGTGACGTGCTGCGAGCGCTCCGGCGTTTGGAAGCGCGAGGCGAAATCCGCGGCGGGCGGTTCATCCAGGGGTTACTCGGCGAACAGTTCGCATTGCCCTCAGCGCTCGACCAGTTGCGGGCGGTCCGCCGAGCGGCCACGACTGAAGAGCATGTCACCATCGCGGCCAGTGACCCATGCAACCTGGTCGGCATCCTGCTCCCGGGTCAGAAGGTCCCTTCCAGGCTTGGGGCAAGGCTCACGCTGATTGACGGCGTGCCGCTGGAACCACCAGTGTCCGGCGTAGCGGCAGCGGACTAGCGCGTTGCAACAGACTCCGTCAGCGCTGCACGTCTAGTCCCCGCTTCACGCGGGGACCTGCTCCTTCCTCGCAAGCGACCTTGGCACTAGCTCACTCGTCCCGCCCGAGCGGGTCCCCGCTTAATGCGGGGATTGGGAGCAGTCGAGACGTGTCCCGGCAGCCTGTCTTTAGTCCTTGAAGGCCTCCGGCGGCCTCAAATGGGCGATGACCAGTTGCAGCTCCGCCCGCGAGAGCCGGTGTTCGATTCGTTCGTGAATCACAACCGTGCTGGCGTCAGGATCCTTCGACAACTGGCGGCGCACTTCTTGAATCTGCTCGACCGGGGGCAAGGCCGGGGTGAGATCAACCTGGCGCCCATTTCGCATTGCGGTGGTCAGGTGTGAGGCAATCGTCGCGGGCGACAGCATCCGGCGCTCGGCGATTGCAAGCACAGTGTGTCCCGACTGGTAGAGCTCGAGCGTGGTCAGCCAACTCTGAACAGGTTCCGATTGTGTGAGAGGTTCGGCCACCGGAGGAGCCGGCTTAGCCTGCCCGATCCCCAGGATGGCTGTGAGTTGATCGGCGAAACGCTCGATGGCGAGCGACCCGACGCCCTCTACTGCGGCCAGCTCTTCGACAGAACTGGGTGGCGACTCAGCGATTTGTCGCATGGCGGGAAATGTCAGCAGGCTGGATGGATCGAATTCTTCCTTGGCGCTCGTGATTGAGCGCCAGGTGGCGAGCGCGTTAAATCGTTGCTGCCACTGTTCCGGCGGCTCTTCGTTTCCGCTGGACCCGTCACCGGCTGGCATCTGCATCTGCGGCGATAGGGAGTCATTGGGGCCGTCGTGCACTCGTTCATCCATGAATTGCGCAATCACTTCCAGCAGATCCTCGCCGTACTTCCCGGCTCTACGTGAGCCGAATCCTTTCACCTGCTTCAGTTCGCGCAGGTTGCTCGGGCGTGCTCTCGCCAGGGCGGCCAGGTCTTTGTTGCCGGCAACGACGTAAGCCGACACGCCCTCGTCCCTGGCCAATCGGGCGCGAGTCTGCCTCAGCGCTTCGTACAATTCATCTTCGGATTCGCTCAGCGGTCGCAGCTCGTTGCGTCCTGGCGGAGGCGGATGATCGTCGGAGTCGACAGCCTGTGGAGTGTCTGCAATCACGTCGTCAGCCGTTTCACCTAAACAGTTGTCGCAGTGTCCGCACTGTGCCGAGGCAGGCTGTTCTCCGAAGTACTGCAGGATTCTCGACCAGCGGCACTGCGATTGCTCGCTGAAGTTCATCATCGTCCGCAGCCGTTTGATGCGCTGCTGCCGTTCTGCGTCGTCGGTAAGTTGGTTGATGAAGAACATCTGCTGATGCCAGACGCCCTTCGTGTAGAACATCAAGCATTCAGCCGGCTCGCCGTCGCGACCGGCGCGACCGGTCTCCTGGTAGTAGGACTCAATCGAAGACGGCATGTCGAGGTGAGCGACGAGCCGGATGTCTGGCTTGTCGATGCCCATGCCGAAGGCGATCGTGGCGCAGATCACGGGCGTCTCGCCGCTCAGGAATCGGTCCTGCACACCATGCCGGGCGTCGCCTGTCATTGCGCCGTGGTAGTGCTCGGCTTTGATGCCATAGCGACGAAACTGTGCGGCGTTCTCTTCGGTGCTGTTGCGCGACTGGCTGTAGACGATCGCCGCCTCGCCCGGCGTCTGCTGCAGACGTCCGACCAGTCGATCCAGCGCTTTGCGCTTGGGAACGACGCGCAGCGTCAGATTCTCGCGCATGAACCCTGTGATGAACGTCTCCATGCGCGGACGATCGAGTTGATCGACGATGTCGCGCTGGACCTGCGGCGTTGCGGTCGCCGTACAGGCGACGGTTGGCACATCGACAAACCGCTCAGTCAACCGGCGCAGGACTCGGTAGTCGGGGCGGAACTCGTGACCCCATTCCGAGATGCAATGTGCTTCATCGATCGCAATCAGGCTGGGATTGCGCCGCTCCAGTAGGCCTCGGAAGCGGTCGGTGTTGACGCGTTCCGGCGCGACGTAGAGCAACTGGACAGAACCATCGGCAACCATCCGCTCGACCTGCGAGCTCTCCATCGGCGACATCGTGCTGTTCAAGTACTGCGCTTTCGCGCCGGCACGTTGTAGTGCCTGCACCTGATCGTGCATCAACGCAATCAGCGGCGACACCACGACGGTCAGTCCATCGGAGAGAATTGCCGGGAGCTGGTAACAGAGCGATTTGCCGCCGCCCGTGGGCATCAGCACAAGCGCATCGCCACCCGAGAGCACATGCTCAATCGTCTCGCGCTGTTGCGGACGAAACGACTCGTATCCGTAATGCTCCTTGAGCGCGCAGAGCAGACGATCTGGCTCAGTCACGGCCACCCCTCACCTCGTCCGACGCGTCGAGTTGTTTCGGGAGCTTACTGGCGTTGGCAACAGTCAGCGAGTCTCGGTTGGCTCACCGGTCAGGTATTCCTGTGCCTGGCGAATCCACTCGGGACCGCCGACGTTGGTGGTCTGTTGACCCCAGGTTGGACCTTCGACCCAGAAGCCCTCGGGGATCATGAAGCCACGCATCATCAGCAGCGGCGGATCACCTACGGCTGCGATTTGATGACCGATCTGGAGCAGGGCGCGTCCGAAGGCGGTCTGTTCGAAGATCCAGGTGTGCATGTCGTGTTGAGAAGGAGCCCAGGTACCGGGTCTCGACGTAACTGCCTCCTGATAGAAGGCGCGCAGGTCCTCGACCACGAATCGCAGCAGCATGGGCATGGCGTGTCGCCAGGTCGGACCTGAGGCAGCTTCTGGGACCTCGGCGAACCCCGCGCCTTCGGCGCCGGCGACGACGAAGGAGACCAGATTGTCGATCTGATCTGGAGTGGCTCCACTCATGCCGACGGTGGTCCTGCCTCGACGGCGGCGCGTCTCCTCGTACCAGGGAATGAGCAGGTCCACCTCGCGGCGCAGGCCGGCTTCCAGGTCGCTGACATCTGGTTCGGGCAAGGCGATGGAGCAGGCCCAAACGCCGTCGCCGTTGCCGTCGGGCGCATCGTGCGGGTAGTCCTCGATTGTTGGTTCTGTGGCTGTCTCAAGCAGTCGCAGAGCGCTGCGCAGGACATCGGTCTGGAACTCAGCATCGTCGGCAATGCCCAGGGGCCGCCCGAGCGGGAACGGGACCCAGAGCGCTCGCGGAGGGTTGACTACTTCAGTGTGCTCGCGGATCAGACTGATGCCGGTGGTGGCGATGCCGCCCTCTTCAAGGAAGTGCGCGAGGGTACCGACGGTACCCGTGCAGGCCGGTCAAACGGGTGTCAGCATCGCGCAATGCACACCGGAGTCGTGTAGACGTTGCGCCAGGTCGGCGGCCGCGTCCTTCATCAATGCCGGATTGGGGTTCGAGCCCAGGACCGAGTAGTGATACACGGACACTGCCCCGATTTCTCCTGCGTCGGCCAATTCTCGAAGCCGATCAATCGGTAGCACTACGTTGACGTCGCGCTGGTAGTGAGTGCGATCGAAGTTGACGCTGACCTGGGTTTGGACGAGGTCGGCGGGATCGATGTCGCTGGGGATGACGCGATAGCCCTGATCGGCGAAGCGAAACGGCCGGTCGTCGCGACGATGCAGCCCAGCGGACGTGATCAGGGCGACCGTGGACTCTGCCAGGGGCGGCGGCGTTACAAACGGCGTGGAGTCGAGCGGCATCTGGTCGAAGCGCTTGCCCATGTTGCGCATGTGATGCGCTTCCTCTGGGTGCAGATCATCAAGACGAACCATTGCTGTCCCTCACTCAATCACGGAACGGGGAAGGCACTCGAGCGGTACCCAGTTTCACGCTTCTTGACCCCGAAGATAGCGTCGGCTGCGGATCAGGAACTCGCGGGGATCCTCGCCGGGGGGCGGGCCGCCGAAGGTTGGTCCGCCTTCCCAGAAACCTTCCGGGATGAGCAACCCTCGCACAAAGAGCAGACGGGGATCGTGATCGTCGCTGATCAACTGCGCGATCTGCTTGATCAGGCGTCCAAGCGCGGTCTGTTCGAAGATCCAGGCGTGCATGTCGTGCTGGGATGGAGGTGCAGCGCCGTTGTCCGAGGCCACGGACTCCTGGTAGAAGGCTCGCAGGTCCTCGACCACAAAGCGGACCAACATCGGCATCGGATGGATCCACTCCGGCCCGCTCGCGGACTTCGGAATCTCCTCGAAGCCGGAGCCCTCGGCGACCGCAATAGCAAACGAGACCACTGCGTCAATCTCCTCAGGTTTCGCGCCACTCATCCCGAGTGTCGTCCTGCCGCGGCGTCGGCGCGCTTCCTCGTAGCGGGGCATGAGCAAATCGATCTCTCGGCGTAGCGACGCTTCGAGTTCGCTGACTTCCGGCGTCGGCAGTTCAATGGCGCAGGCCCAGACGCCCTCGCCCTCCGGCGCCTCGTGCGGGTAGTCAACGATGGTCGGTTCAGTGGCGGATTCCAGCAGTTCCAGCGCACTGCGCAGTACATCCCGCTGGAAGTCGGGATTGTCGGCTACTCCGAGTGGTCGTCCCAGCGGGAAGGGCACCCATAGTGCTCGCGGCGGGCGCACGGCTTCGGACTGTTCGCGAATCAAGCTGATACTAGTCGTCGCGATGCCGCGTCGCTGGAGGAAATGTGAAAGGACGCCGACGGCGGCCGTGCAGACCGGTCAAACAGGAACCAGCAGCGCCGTGTTGACGCCCAGATTGTGCATCCGTTCAGCCATCTCCGCTGCAGACGGCTCGAGCATGAATGCGTCGGTCGCCCCAAGGATGGAGAAGTGCATTGGAGAGACGCCATCGATTTCGCCGGCGTCGGCAAGCTCATGCATCCGATCGAGGGGCAAGACGACGTTCAGGTCGCGTTGGTAGTGCGTGCGGTCGAAGTTGACGCTGATGTGCGACTGGACCAGGTCGTTGCGATCGATGTCGTCGGGTATCTGCCGGAAACCAGTATCGGCAAAGCGAAAGGGAATGTCGTCGCGGCGATGCAATGCGGCGGTCGTGATCAGAGCGATTGTTGACTCGGCCAGGGGTGCCGGAGTGATCCAGGACGTGGCATCGAAATCAAACTCCCGCCGCCGCAAGCCCTCGGCACGCTGGAGCATATGCTCAGCCTCTTCGGGGTGTAGATCGCTCAGGCGGACCATCGTGAACCTCCACTGGATCGGATGCTAGAGGCAATCGTCCGTTGATTGCTGCAGTCCTGACTGCTTGAGCAATTGCGAGAACCAAGAATCCGTCACTGCCGCGTCACGTAGACGCAATCTCGCGGAGCTCGGCGCCAACGTCAGTACTCGAGGCGGCGAGATATCCGCGCCAAGCACGGATATGACGGAAGAGGACCGATGGTCAGGGTGCTTCCTCGATGGTTGCCGAGAGCGATCCGGAACAGTGTGGGATGCGTGGATCGGGACCCCAGCCGTGGATCTGATCTTGATGCTTCCTGACCGTCTCGTAGTCCGCTGTCTCGACGATGCCTCGACCTTGCCCGTCAATCATTGAGGCGATGGCGAACGCCTTCTCCTTCGAATAGCCGAACACCGCCCCAAGCATCTCGATCACGTACTCATAGGTGTGGTCGTCGGAGTCATGCAGGAAGAGGTGAAACCGCTTTTCCAGCTCGCTGCCACGCTCGGCGTCGACATCGTCCTCAACGATGACATCCGGTCGCGGCAGAGACGGCTGGGAGGTCATGCGGCAGCCTCCCGAAGCGCCTGCAACTCAGGCGCATCGCGATCGGCGTCGGCCCACAGCTTGGCAGCGCGACGGAACGACGCTTTGGCCTCGGTCATTTCTCCCAGCGCCGATTGAGCGCGACCCCAGCGGAACAGGTCCCGTGCGGTCGCGCCTCGATCGAGCCGCTCTCGCAGCAGTTCCAGCGCCTGCTCGATCTGACCGGCTCGCAGGCGCG
>JGI24796J26693_1001546_pt1 | contig 11535 bp, 15 predicted proteins | sample PinacodermFT_FD_26693 | JGI IMG/M metagenome (IMG submission 26693)
CAATCAAGGCGTTGACGCTCGAATATTATGCAAGAATGCTATGTTTTTGCGTGAGTTGTCACGTATAGCAATCAAGCCATTACGCATTGCCTTTGATCACTGGGGATTGAGCAAACCTTACTCACAAGCAATACGCTATGCGGCGTCGTACGGCATTACAAATTTATCGAATTATATGCTTTATAACTTCTATGACACGCCAAGCGACTTGTTCAATCGTATGCATCTCAACGTCAAACTCAATGAAGAACTGAACATACAAATATTTTCGTTCCCTATGCGATATCAACCAGTCACCCGAGTGGATCGGGGTCATATTGGCAAGAGTTGGAATCGTTATTATCTTCGTTCGATGCAAGTGATACTTCAAGCAACTCACGGGGTTGTAAGCGGCAATCCAAACTATTTTAGATTTGCGTTCGGCAATTCGACTGAAGAATTTAAAGACATCTTATTACGACCGCATCACTTCATCTTTAATCGTCATTGGTATGAAAAGTATGAAGGTCGGGCCGAATATAACGCTTACTTGCAATCAATGTCTCGATTGAGTAGTGACGAAAAGAACGAATTATTAGAGTTGTTATGTACATATTCGCCAACTCAATATAGCCAAGAATTCAAATCGCTATCGCCAGGGATCTTACGAGACACGGCTTATTATTTCGTACCAATATCTAAAACTGAAGAAAGGAGTATTTGGCAAAAGACAAAACATTATCACAACAATCAATGCTTGGTGCCGGAAGACGAAAGGGTCGAAGACGCTGGGCTCACAATGGAGATTTAAAATGGGATTAAGTACAACAACGCTTGAACTAATGAACAAGAAAAAAGACGCAATCAAAGAAGTGTTGATTTGTGAGACACAACTTGACGGCGACGTGATTGATCTATTGAGTGAAAAATTGCTCGACAAATTCTGGGCCGATAATAGTCACTGGAAGGACTTTGAATGGGCCGAGCGAATGATTAACGAACGCAAGAACAACCCGAACGCTTATGACGANATAATAAGAGANTTAGAAATTATGAGCGATTATGTTGTCGTTAGTCACGGCAATCGACAATTTTTGTTTGGTGATATTCAATATCCAACCGTATCGGTTTGGTACAAGAAAACGCCACAATGGGAAGCGTTTATTGTCGAAAAGTTTAGGTGGCAAGAGAAAGCCGAGCAACATTTAAGGATACCGATCAATAATGCGTCACTACTATAACGATTTTTGCGTTCGATAATGGAGATTATATGACTGACGAACAATTTGAAGAAAAGTATGCTGCCGACTTATCAGCGATAGAACTGTTAGATGATGCCATGAACAATTCTGCCATGAATGGGTCAGATCTTGTGGCAACAGGTTTGAATAATGAACAGCGCCGATTAAAGAAAAAGATCAATAGGTTATGTCGGTACTACAATCTGCCGATTATGTACAGGTATATGCAACGACTGGAACAATATGAGGTGAGTGAAGATGAAGAATGAAGATAATGGAGTGCAAGGCAACTATTTAGACGAGATATTGTATAAATGGATCAAAGAGCGTCAAGACGTCAATTTAAGCGCTGGCTTCTCGATAGAGTTATCCAATTATATGATTAAAGATATGGTCGACAAGTCATTAGTACGGGTCAACAAACAACTTATGGATGACTTAACGAGAGCGTCGGTTAAGTCGTGTTGGGTTGACGCAATCAAGAGCAATAAAGCACTCATAAACAATTTGAAAAAATTGCCGACTGAAGAAGATGATGTCATCGCTTATTTAGAAAAGCAAAATGATTTTTTCAAAGACAAAATTAAGGAACTAGAAAGGAACGAATAATGACGAGCGAAGACAAGCCAATCTACAATAACAAAGTGCATATTTATCAAGTATGGGTCGAAGGGTCATATTTTGAATTCACTGACGAAAACAAGGCAAGAGAATACTACATCACGGAGCATAATCGCTTGTATGGTGACTATAAGATCCGAAGCGAATTCGGCGCAGCTCCTGGATTTGATCGCTTGTGGGTTGTTGATACCAAAACAAATTTGTCACTCTGGTGGAGTTATCTTACTTTCGACGAAGCTTTGAATTTGATTGACAAATTGCGTCACNATGAAAAGCCAGGCAAGTNTCAANATATCAANGCAATTCACTACAATGCGACAATCAAATAAAATGCTTGACAACGTGATTTGATTGCGTCANAATTGTGTCTCAACGTTTTAATTTGTAATTTTAATAACCTATTTCGATTGTTGTTTGAGATTATGAGTTGATTAGTTGATCATTCTCTTTTGAGTGATGAAGTTTTGTTGTGTTTGGACTGACTTAGGCGCCTTCGGGCGCCATTTTTTTTGCTTATTTCGGATAGTANGAAATCTTATCGCCGCGTTTACCAGTGCCGANCCGAGCGAAATTGTTGAGTGGGTTTTGTAGCATTTTCTTTAACTCTTTAATCACGCCATTGCGNCGATNGTCAAGCAACTCCAATAACTCGGATTGTGTCAAGATATGATCTAAATCAACCTTTAATTCTTTCGCTCGTTCGATTATCTTNGGCGGCAATTCGTCACTCAATTCGTGAAATTTGCGACCTTGATTGTTGAACAAAATATTATGAAAGAAATCTTTAAGCGTTGCTCGTATCTCGTCGGCTATGATCTCTTCTTGTGATCCTTTCAATTCGAACCAGGCCGAGTCACGATCCAACTCTAACAAGCAATTTTCAAAGTTTTCGCCGCCTCGTAATTGTGATTCGATAATCGCTGAAAATGGATTTTTGCTTTTCTTAATTAAGAATATACCCTCGAACGTACCGGCGATTGCCGAAGACCCTAAGCACGAATCAATCTTATCTTCACCAGTTGACTTGCGAGAGTGATGCATTGCTCCAATGGCGCATTTTGTTCGCTCACTCACGCCTTTGAGTTTGAGTAATACGCTCAAAATCTCCGTGTAATTATTAGCGTCGGCGACTTCAATGAATTTAAATAGCGTGTCGATCAAGACCATTTCCGGCTTTTTGAATTTGATATAATGTTCGAGCCATTGCAATCGCTTATCAACGCCAATGATTTGCGGCAAGTCGACTACGATCCTGACGTTTTCGTGACGCAAATCTTTACGATTCGCAAACATTTTTTCGTTTAAGTGTTGGCTCGTATAATACGCTCGATCTTCAAAACCCATATACGTCACTTTGGCTTGTTTTGTCTCTCGGCCGAGCCACGGGATCCCGTTGCCGATTGCGACGGCTAATTGTCGGCCCAGTGTTGACTTGCCTGATTTCGGCTTGGCCGTGAAGATGAAAAAGCCACCTTCAAGTATTGCTTCATTGACGAGCCAATCGCGTTTTGATTCTTCAAGTGTCGCTAATTCCGGAACTGAATAGTCAATATACGGCGACGGTATTGTTTCAGCGTGTTTGACGTGTTCTTTGATTTGCTCGACGGTAAAGTCGGCGGCTCCGAGTTTAGTTTCGTCACTATGATTAACGAGTACACGCTTTAACCCACAACCTTGCAATAACAACGTTGTTGTGAGCACGTCTTCCCACTCTTTGCCAGGGCTATCGGCATCGGCCCATATAACGATATTCGAGCGGCCTTCGAGCATTGACCAATCTGTGAGTGATACGGCGTTCGCTCCACCTTTATTTGTCGTTGCGATAAAGCCGGCGTTTTCGAGTGCAGCAGTGTCTTTTTCGCCTTCGCAAATTATGATTGATTGCGATTGATCTAGATTGGCTAATCGCTTGTACTTGAACGGCAAACACTTACCACGCACGCCTGACGGCACGGTCGTGATTCGTTTTGAGCCGTCAGTAAAATCTTTACGGACTTGCCAAATCTCTTCGCCGTTCACCGTGACATATGGATATGCCGTCTCTCTCACTAAATCATTGTAATGACCTTGCTTATTGACGATTGGCTCGTGTTGTTGTGTTTCACCAATCAATGCCTTGACAATGTCTTTATGCTCACAATTATGCGATTTGCAATGCGTGAGTACGAGATTGTTTTCGATCCTTACAACGAGATTTTTGTCTGTGCCATTGTGACCTGGGCAACGACATCGGCCCTTGTTGTCACGCAAACTCAACCCATAATTTTGAGTGAGTTTATCAATGACTAGTTGATTTCTGCTCGACAATGTCATAAATATTGATTTGTTATGTGAAAGCGTAATATTCTTCTTGCAAGTGAAAGCCCTTATATTCGTATAAGGGCTTTTGCGATTATGGTATTACTTTTAATAATTTGAGCCAATCGTCACCTATTTTCTTGCCCGTCACTATGCGACTAGGAGCGGGTAAATTTTGTTCTAACCATTCGACAACTTCGTCTTGATCGCTTGAAGTGAACGGGTCATAAATCTTAAACAATCTTAATCTATTTTCATAATTCTTAAACGGTCCGCGTGTTTTTGCTATGGAACGGGAATAGCCATTCAGCACAAGACGATCCATACGTATGATAGTCGATACGTATGCTCGGCAACTTGCCAGTGCGACTTTGCCATTTTTTGATATCTATACTCGTGACGAGTGATTCGTGCGGCGGTATCTTCCATACGTCATCGTCCCACGATACGACGCCTTGCGTATGTAGATTTAGTTTATTCCAATACGAATTTTTGTAGTCACTATTGCTCACGTCAAAGCTTGAAAACTCTTCAAGAGTGAGCGGATCCGTTATCGAAACTGGCAATCTAAACTTGTGATTGCAATCACGACATTTAAGCGATCCTGGCCGATTGAAGACATTGCATTTTGGACATTTCTTGGCTTGTACTTTATTGCTTTTAGCGATTTTTGGATTATCGACAAAACCAAGNCGCATAACGTTACCGCCCCAGTCCAAAGCAAGAAAGTCTTTTTTGTCGGGTGCGATTCGCATTGGCCGACCCCATATTTGCACGAACTTATTTGGCGATTGCGTTGCGACTAAAACGACAATACAATCAATGTCAGGCACGTCAAACCCTGTCGTCAAGACGTTCACGTTGATCATATGACGGACATCGCCACGGCGATACATATTGATAAACTCTTGACGATCTCTGTCGCCCGTATGACTTGTGATAGCGAGTGCCGATTCGTAGTAGACATCTTCAAGGATTTGGACGCATTGATACGTTGTTTCAATCGTCGGCAGGAACCACAATAATTTTTTTCGATCTTTGGCTTGTTCGAGTGATAACTCACAAATTCGTTCCAAGCCACCGGCTTCTTCAAACGCGATTTCGTGCGATGACCCGGAATAATCGCCGGCCGATTTAGTGAGTAATTTTGTATCAACCCCGGCGCCTTTCCAAGCCGATACTGGCGGCACGAGATAGTTGCGATCAATAAGCGTCTTCAGTCCAATCTCATACGCAACGCCGTCAAATAAAGCGTCTTGTCCTTCGTATAACATTCCCTGGTCCATACGATACGGCGTTGCGGTCAAGCCAAGATATTTGACACTTTGATTTTGATCTTTGGCGAATTGCAAATATTGTCCGTATTGCGTGTATGACGCAGTTGGCACCCTATGGGCTTCGTCAATGATAACAAGTGCGTCACGCCGCGATTGCAAAGCGTCTAGACGTGCCGCAAGGGTTTGGATCGTTGCAAATATGACGGCTTATAGACGTCATTGCCGAGCGAACCGGAGACAACGCCAATGTCGTGTATGAGTGACGGATCCCAGTCGATCAAGCGTTGGCGGTTTTGTTGGACTAATTCACGAGAGTGCGTCACAATCGTGATTGAAGCATTCTTATTTTTGTGTCGTATTGCTCGTATAATCTCGGCAATAATAACACTCTTGCCGGAGCCGGTTGGAGCAATGATTAAAGGGGCATTGCCGTCGCCTTCACGCCAATATCTAAAACACGCTTTGATTGATGCAATTTGATAGTCACGAGCCGACCCCTTAGTCGGATTTCGCACTCGGATCACTCGTCAAATGCGAATCGAATACGTCAATCAGTTGCTCGATATCTTGTTTTGTCTTACAAAAATTAACTAACGCATAAAACACTTGCCGATTGATGCCGAGCAATTTGCTAATATGGGTCGAGCGATAGCGAGTATTCAAGTCAATTATGTTCGACTGAAACTCCTTGAGGAATGCTTTTTTTTCATCATTCGTCATAAAATATCCTTTATTTGTTTGAAATTTGATTTAATAATAATATAATAGTTTTTTCAATTTCAATTATTTATTATTTAGCAAGGAGAAATTTATGGTCTTATTTCGTAAGCCGGACAAAAAGGTCCGGCCGTTGTGTATCACAATAGCAGGTGAGCCGGGTGTCGGCAAAACAACGCTTGGAGCGACTTTTTTGCGACCTGGCTTTATCAAGTTTGAAGAAGGCACTCAGTCAATTCGTGACTACGATTTTGTCGAGACACCAAAACTGGAGACGTCCGAGCAAGGGTTTGACGCTGTACGAGAAGCCGGCCGCAATCCAGATATTGCGACACTCGTGATTGATTCGATTTCAACGCTCGAAAATATCGTTGAAAGAGAAGTTGTCCGCGGGTCAAACAAGGCGACAAATATCAATCAAGCAGGCGGCGGCTATGGCGGCGGTCAAAAAGTTATGGCGAGTCGTATGGGTGAATTCAAAGCGTTGTGCGATAGCACTGGCAAGAACGTTATATTTTTGTGTCATACCGATATACGTGAAGCGAAGACGGTTGATATGGAACCGTACAATATCTTGACGTTGCGATTGCATAAGCATACTTCTCAGCATTTTGTTGATCTTGTTGATTGCGTCGCTTTCTTGCGGCTCAAACTATACGATCAACGTAAAGGCGACGAAAAGGTTGTTTTGTCGAGTGACGAACGAGAATTGATTTGTCATCCAATGGCTACGATCACCGCCAAGAATCGGTTAGAAATTACTGAAGCGTTGCCGTGTCCAATCGGTACAAATCCGATTGTTGATTTCGTTAAGGCCAAACTCAAAGCAGAAAAGGAGAGTTAAATGAGTGTACTATTACCGAACGCTATCACGAAAGACGACGATATGAGCAATTTGGTATTGCCTGAAGGGTGGTACGATATTGAGATATACAAGTCGGACCAATACACGAGTCAATCGAACGTGACTATGTTGCGTGTCCTTATTCGGATCTTATCTGGCAAGTACAAGGATTATACTAAGATACTCTATTTTAGTATTTATGACGGCACTGAAAAGCAGATACGATTTAATCGCAATTTGCTATTCAAAATTGCTCAATCGTGCGGCGTGACGCATTTAGCGAATACCAATCAAATCGAAAACAAGCCATTCCGAGTTAAGTTTGGATTGCGTGAGTATGACGATAGCCAAGGCAACAAGCGTGAGCAAAATCAAATGTTGAGTTTTGAGCCGGCGAACGTGCGTGACGACTCGCCAACTGATAAGCGTGTCGACACGCCACCGCCGGAGCAAATCAAACAAAAGCCGCCGTCGAGTGATCGAGTGTCGCAACCTGAAGCCAAGTCGCAAGTAGAGATTGACGATGACGAAATACCATTTTAATGATTTTGTTTCGCCGAGCGAAATCAACGCTTTTATCGAGTGCCCGAGTTCCTGGGCACTTCGATACTTTTATGGCTACAAGCAAGTATTTAGTGACGCTGCAAGTGAAGGCTTGACGTTCGAGCAAGAAGTCAATCTCAAATTGTCGTCACTCAAACTTGCATCGGAAAGTAATCTCACTCGTGAATTGCCTGAAAATCAACGTGCAGCCGTTGATAAGGTGGCTGATTGTATTGTGTCGCTATGCAACACGGTACCGGAAATGCAAGTAAAGATACACATAAATGATTTATATGGCGTGATTGACTATGCGACGCCGGGCCACCTTGTTGATCTTAAAGTGACGGCAACAACGCCGTCAAAGTTGTATTCTAGTCACTTGCGACAACTTGCCTTTTATCAAGATTTTTGGCACGAGATACCGAGTGCTTTGCGGCCGACATTTACAATATTTTATGTCGTGTTCTTGAAGACGAAAACGAATTATGTTTTATTCACAAGCGACTTGGATTTGTTTCACGAACTCGGCAGCTGGGAACTCGAAGGTGGCGACACGCAATTAGGCAAACACGTAATCACGTCATATCATTTGATTTGTGAATCAAGTATTGAACGAGCGAAGAATGAAAATCTTAAAGCGATTAAAACGATTGCTCGTATTAAAGACAATCCTGACTTCATCCATTTATTGCCTGTCGACATCAATCACTATCGTGTCAACGGGTATGATGAAGCGATCAAACAAAAATTATTGAGCGGTGATTTAATGCCGTTCAATTCGCCGGCTTATTAAGTCGGACTTACGCCGCTTGTGGGGTATTGTGAATTGCACCACGACCTGGGTGTCCTGCAACGCGGTTAAATTCCTCCGCACCCAGGTCGTTCTTCAAGGAGATCAAAAATGTCTATCATATTAAGTATTGACGCAAACACTGAAATTGCCCGGGTTAATATCGACAATCGAGCGACTTTGATTACGGTCAACGATAAAGTTGTGTCGAACAAATCGGCACGACCTTTATACGCAATACGTATAATGGATTTGCTTTTTGAGTTAAAACACTGGGCCGTCGGGTGGGGTCGTCCAATCGTTATCAAAAGCAATTCGCATATTGAATTGACAAAGGACGAAGCAATCAAGATTGACGGCGATTTGATTTGGTGTCGAATGTATTACGAAGGTCGTGACAGTCCGGAACCAGCCGACGCTTTGGAGTTGTTTTTGGATATGAAAGCAATGCTTAAACAAGCAATCGTTTTTGATAAGAACACTCGGAACACGAGCAAGTTGTGACGCATTATGTACGATTTGAAAAGATGAAAGAGAGTGATTTTCAACAAGCGATTATCACTCTCGCCGAGACGTGCGGCTGGCTCGTCTATCACGTTGCGAACGTTCAAAGACAATTACGTTCGAGTACGAGCGTTGGCTTCCCTGATTTGATTTTAGTCAAGCAACAAAAATTGGTGGCTTGGGAATGCAAGATACCACCAAACAAGCCGACATACAATCAAAACNTATGGATCAAAGCATTGCAATTAGCGGGCGTTGAGTGTCGAGTGATCACGCCTGACGATTGGAGTTATATACAAGATATACTAATGATGAAAGGATCATAATGGACTATTATCACTTGTTGACAAGCGCCGAAAGAAAATTTATTGACGAATTGACCCGGTTAAAGGTAGTATTACAACAAAAGATTGAGCAAAGTGAAAAGGATAAAGAAGATGCGAAAGATTGATACAATTATCGTTCATTGCTCGGCATATCCGCCGAATTGGCGTAAGGACCAAACAACTCAACAAAAGCGTGACGAAATCGATCGTATGCATCGTGACGAACGCGGCTGGGAAGGTGGTATCGGTTATCACTACGTTATTGATCGAGACGGCACGATTGCCAAAGGTCGGCCCGATGAAGTCCAAGGCGCTCACGTCAAGGGTCACAATAGAACGTCATTAGGCGTATGCTTGTTAGGTGGCTTCGGTTCTCGTGCGAATGACAAGTTTAGCGATCACTTCACGATGTCGCAATCCAAAGCATTGAAGCAATTACTTGACGATTTGAGTGACTACTATCCAATTACTTCAATCAAGGGTCACAACGCTATTCCCGGCGCCAATAAAGCGTGTCCTGGTTTCAAGGTAAAAAAATGGCTCAATAATCAAGAGAGTGCCGAGAGTGTTGGCGAATTAGAGACAACACGACCGCCGGCAATCCAATCGACAAGTATTAAAGGCAATCTCACTAATATTGTATCAGGTGGCGGTTTGGCGTCTTTTGGCGTGTTTTATCAAGACCTGCCCGACATCGAGCGATACATCATTCTTGGCTTTGGCGGCTTGATCTTGCTTATTGGTATTTGGCTATTTCGCAAGAAACTTTTAAAGATTGCTGACGAGCACGATTTATAGAAAGGTATAAATATGACTAAACTAATCATTGAAGACGAAGGCAATACGTACGAGTTTGATTTGCCTGACGGATTTAAACTCATACAAGTATCAAAAGGCGATACCATATCATTGACGATCGAAAATTATCTTCGATACAATGACAAGCCAAGTTTGAGAGTGTCACGCAACACCACCGAATACGTGACTAAATGAATGTCATACTCAAACTATTATTAGGTCCGATCGGTAAAGCGATTGGCGGATTACTCAAACTGGGCGGAGCGTTTTTTGGTGGCGTACAATACCAAAAAGGCAAACACGCTCAACAACAATACAAACTATTGAAGAAGCGAATGGGGGTGAAGCAAAGTGTACAAAATCGTATTATGTCTCGCAACGATAATATTAGTCGGTTGCGCTCAAACTGGACCCGTAAGTGACTATTGCGAATTGACAGATTTTATTTTCGTTGATGAAAATGACGCATTTAGTGACGAAACGGCCGGGTCAATACTAATCCATAACGAAACTCGACAAGAGATTTGTTAAAGCAAGAAAGAGATTATTATGCTTAAAATATTAACAAGCGAGTTATTGTCGTGCCTCAATAAGGTGGCGCCAATAGTCGCACCATACAATCCCGATCAGATGACGGTTAATCAAGATAGTAGCGTCTTGATAAAAGGTACTCACGACGATGCGAACGAAATCGAAATCATTAGTCACAACAAGCAATCCAATTTACGAGTGCGAGTGTATTGTCTCGAACACAAGGCATTTACGCCTTTTGTTGTCGAGCACAATCAACTCGCTCGTGTCACGAAAGCGGGTTTACGCAATGAAGTGATTATAATCGAGCGTGATCCTGAACGCAAAGGTGTCGCTCAAATCCGATTTCGCAATCGTCAAAAGGATCAAAAACTCAAATACGAGATCCAGGCCGACGATTTAAAGACGTTCAATTTGATTGATAGCACGTTTCCGAAAAATCAAAAGTTTAGTTTCGAGCGTGAAGCGTTGAACCAGATTGTTGATTTATGTCAACGCTCAATGGTGAAGCCAAACAAGTCGGATGTTATGGATATACTTAAAGGTATGCATTTGCGTAGTGACAAAGGCGATAAGGGTTTATACGTCACAACGACTAATCGCTATTCATTGAGTCATTGCCAGTATGACGCTGAAGATTTGGATCCCACGTCTTTGACATTAAGCAACGAGACGGTATCAATCATATCTCGCTCGTTTGCCGCCGAAGCGCCGATACAACTTGAAATCGGACAAGACAAAATCAAGTTATCGCAACCTGGTATCACGTATATTACGGCGACATTATCAGGCGGATATCCAGACGTCAAAATGCTATTGCCGACAAGTAGCGTCTTGAATTCAATCACGATCAACGCCGCCTTGTTGCTCGAACAATTGCTCATACTTGCACCGATCAAATCCGGTCAATCGCAACCGATTATGATTAAGGTTGATAAAGATATGACGTTATCAATGAAAGCGGCGACCATTGGCACGGGTCAAACAATAATCAGCGCTGGCAATTTTGAGTTGTTTGAAGAAGACAAGTTAGAGTTGATCTTGTTGTATGACGAATTAGTGTCGG
>JGI24796J26693_1001551_pt1 | contig 11483 bp, 9 predicted proteins | sample PinacodermFT_FD_26693 | JGI IMG/M metagenome (IMG submission 26693)
ATCTAGGATGAATCAACCTAATCCGACACAATTCAGCATTTAGCTGATTGCCAAGTCAACAGCAGGAGACACTTGAGGCTGCCGCTCGAGTGCTGCCGGCGCCGCTCAGGGCCGACGAAGGCCGGATCGACAACCGAATAGCCGAAGCGAACCTTGTAGCTATAGAGCGGACCAACCTTCCCGAGGGTAATACCCACTGGACGCTGAAACTGCTTTAGGACAAGGCTGAGGAATCGGGCTGTATGGAGAGTATAGCGAGGGAGACGGTGCGCAGAGCTTGGAAAAAACGTTCTCGGGCCAAGAAGGAACAGGCATCGGAGCCGGCGATTCACGGCTATCTGATCTGGCGGGTGGTCCCGCCGATTTCACTCACGACTACGCCGCCTGTCAGGATCTGTCATGCGTCCGGTGTGACGCCTACGGTGACGGGTACACAGCCGGAAAGGAGACGGCATACTTCGAGGTCCGCAACTGGCACCCGAAACAGCACGCGCCCTCTTGTGGGTGCAACCCGTGCATGGCGGCGAGGTCGGTGATCGAGAAAGTCGGGGATGCCGGCTGAATCTAAGACGAACCGGTCGGGGCTGACACAATCCGGCACGCAACAATTCGCCAGATCAACGATGAGAGTCACTTGAGGCTGCCGCTCGAGTGCTGCTGGCGCTGCTCAGGGCCGACGAAGGGCGGATTGACAACCGAATAGCCGAATTGCACCTTGTAGCCATAGCGTGCGTCGACCCTCCCGAGGGCCATACGCACTGGACGCTGAAGCTGTTTGAGGACAAGGCTGAGGAATTGGGCTATGTAGGGAGCATAGCGGGGGAGACGGTGCGTCGGAGCTTGAAAGAACGAACTCAAACCCTAGAGGAACAAGGCGTGGCGCATCCCTGAGCAGGGCGGGGAGTTCGTGGGAAGGATATAGGACGGATTGAACCTTGACAGTCACTGTGGATATACCTATTGGCTCAAACCGGTGCGGATACTGGCTTGAAAATGTCTCGGGACAGGTCTTGAATGAGAAGACTATAGGCATAAAGAGCGAAGGAGCTACCCGATGGCAGTTACGGAGATGGAGCAGATCGAAGCCGAGATAGCGGCGATATTCAGCGTGCGACCCGCACGTGACTGCAACATTCTGGACAGGCTCGAAGTGGGCAAGGAGATGATGAGCGAGGTCTTTCTGTTTGCGCAGTACCGTGGGTTCGCGCTTTACGACGGGCTGGTGGTCAATTTCAAGATGGTGTGGGACGATAAAGAGGATGGACCTCCTCCGCTGTCGTGCTGGCTGCGGTTGACTAAAGAGGAGAGTGGAACGCTCTGCGTAAGCATTATCGAAGACGAGAAGCAGCCTCGCCAACCCAGCAGGTCGAAAGACTTTGACTGGGCGAGAGTAATCTAGGCAGCCCCGGTCAACGACAATTACCCGTGTGTTGTGGCGGCAACACACAGGCTTCCGCTTGTCCACGAAGAGCAGCGCTCCAGGCATTTCCGTAACCATCTGGTGGGGCACGAGTTGGCTCACCACTTGTCGGAGTAATCGTCTCTCCATCAAGATACAAAGACTCGTGACTGGTCCGCCGAAGTGAGGAATGCCTCCACAGGTATGTCGGCGTCGTTCGTAGCGGGGGATCGGTTCCACGTGACTCAGCGCGAACAGACCGCAGTCGAGCTCACCAAACGAAACAGGGTGTACAGCGTCAACTATGCCGGCACAGTGACGGATGCCGGAGATGATTGGCTGCGTCTGTCAGGCGTGACAGACGCAAACAGTCTTTCTGGACAGGGCACATCACCAGGAACATTGATGATGACCAAGTGAGAAAGGAGTTCAGGATGAGCGGATACTGCATGAAGTGCCGAGCGCACCGGGAGATGCAGGAGCCGGAGGAAGTCACGTTGAAGAACGGACGATTGGCGACTCGGGGCAAGTGTGGTGAGTGTGGAACGACGATGTTCAGGATGGGCGGAACAACAGTTAAGGGGTAGGAGCCGGAGTTGGCGCGGAACGGATAGTCTGCCGGCTACGCGGCGTGAATCGACTCATGCTGGCGGAGTCGCCAGAATTTGGAATGTCGCCAGTCCTCTTATCCACCTTAGGATGCCGACGAATGGCGCGACGTCGCACCGTTCCACTACGCGTCTCGGCTCGAAATAAAGCTCTCTACGGCGATTCTGCGAGGACAGGTTCCCGGGGTTTCACGCGAAAACAGCAATTTCAGGACTGATGGAGGCGATGCCTTCAAAACGAGGCGTTGGTGCGGACCGGCGTCTCAGCCTGTCCGAAAAGCCGGTTTGAGCTGGAGCCGACTCGCTCGTGGATTACGCCCACTCACCTTCTGTGTACTCCTCAGAACGCCCCTAAAACGCCCCCATAACGCCCCCAAAACGCCCAAGGATCTTAATCTATGGTTCTATCGAGGCTCTTCCATCGCCCTGTCTGACCACGACCTGGGGAAACAACCAATCCTCTGCTCTTCAGATCCTCCAACGCTCTACGCACTTGACGCTCGCTGACCCCTGGGGTCAAATGGGCGTGAATCTCGCGGCGTGTCAAGCCATCCTCCGCGCCATCCAGGAGGACGAGTATCGCCTCCCGTCGTTCCTCGGGGCTGTTTACGTCTCTGTGCCTCTGAGGGACTAACCGGCCATGCCGGAACCGCACAGTGACGCTTACTCCATCGTCTTCTATCTCCGGGACTGGAAGCCCTGCATCACTTGCCATCTCAGCCATTTTCAGTGTTCCGCTACCCCATTCCTCAATGATCCCGCGCCGGTAGAATGTGCGAGCGACCAACGGATTCCAGGGTCGTGACTCGTGTGGGGAGAATAGCCTCTCCGGGGTCAAGCCGAAATGCAGTGAGCCGGAGGAGGTCACCTCCAGACGGTCATCGTAGATTGCTATGCCGACCGATCCGCCGCTGATGGAATAGTCGCGATGGCACAGAGCGTTTGCAAGTGCTTCACGCGTCGCCAAAGGTGGATACAAGGGCTCGTCGATTCGCTCGAAACGGTCCGGCTCAAATCTGCCCGCTATGGGCAAGGTGTCGCGCAGGAATCGCTCCGCATTGGCAAGAAGCGTGACAGCATTGCCGTTGAATTGACGATTGTCCAGAAACTCCATCCGGTCGAGTCCACGGAAATGTGCGACGCGAAGCAGACACTGCGGCATTTCGATTTCCAGCTTCACGGCGCTGCCAAATAGCACCGCCGCCGCCTTGAGCAACTCACCGTCGCGCAGAAGGCCAAGACCGCGCAACAGATCGGAAGGCTCCCCACTCATCGGTTCCTCAAGACGGCCTCGACGAACCGCCTCTGCGACGGTTCGTCGAATTTCAGGTACATCGAGATCACTGATCTCCCACCCTACGGCGGGTTGGTTCTCCCAGCGTTGATCGCTGTGAATCCGTTCGAAGAGTATGCGGTTGTACTCGTCTGCGGACATTGCCAGTGTTGAGTTCCCGACTCGACTGTAGGCGATGCCGCGGTAGGTGTACGGCCTTAACGTACCCTGATCAACGTTGACCACAATGACTTCATGGTTCCCACTCACACGGATTCGCTCAACTGTCGGAAAAGCGGGAGGGTCGATTCGCTGAAGTTCGGCGCTCAACTCCTNAATGGTGCGGTCGCTGACCTGCTGTCCGGCGACTACGCCGACCGCCGTCACGCCGAACANAACCTGTCCGCCGCGCTGGTTCAGAAAGGCGCACACTGTCCTGGACGCCTCGCGGCGTGTTCCGGTAGTCTTCTTGAATTCCAGCGTCTCTGATTCGCCGGTCTGGACTAGTTGCGCAACTTGGTCAATGTCCATGGATGTACACCATTCCCTGCGGTCTGGGAATCCTCCATCTCATCCACAATCTCCATCGTACGCACGCTCACCGCGCACACCCGCCCCAGCAGCTCGATCACATCTTCCTTGTAGTCCGTGAATCTGTACGTGTTGAATCGCTCTCTGATAGTCGGATCGCGCGGCTTCTTCTCCTTGTACTGGTCCAGCACCCACTCCAGCGCCGACCTGCTCCCCAGCCTGTACTGCCAGGCAACCGACGGCACACCCTGCAGCACCGTCTCCGAGTCTATCTGGATCTCTCCGCGCTCCTTATCCGTCGCATTAGCTCGCAGCATCACCCTCGGCACAGCCCCTGCCGGTGTAACCGCTCTGTCCACCCGCCTCAGACAATAAGGCTTCACATTCTCGAACCCTATATGCAAGTCCAGCAGCCCTCGCCCCATGCTCACCCACGCAGCCCAGTTGTCGTACAACGGCAGTCGCGGGAACTCCCGCAGCAAATCAACCTCGAACTCCTTCCTGTACGCTGGGTCATGCAGCACCGCGTATGTATACGCGAACACATCCTCCGCCGTGATGCTCTCACTGCCCACGACCTCTTGGAAATGCTCCCCAAACTCCTCATGATAGTGCTCATTGATCCGTCGCAGCCCCCACTCCGTGATATTGCTCACCCGCTCCCCGTCCTCCGTGTACCGGTAGAGGGGCAGGCATTGTGTATCCCCTGTGAAATGGAAGTCGGCTAAACAACCCGCTGCCAAGGCGTAGAAGTGCTTGCCGTTCACGCAGAAATTGATGGCTTTATTCGGCTGCTTTAAGTCCGTGCCAAACATTTCATAGTGATTTCTGGTAAGAACATCGTTCATTGTGAAATCGGCAAAGTGGTGCTTTGCGATGAACGGGCGATACAGGGATTGGATGCGGTTTGCTTCGCTATAAACGATGCGACGCTCGCGCCCAAACTCGTTGCGTAAATCACGACTCCACTTGATAACGGCCGGGTACGATTTGTCATTTCTGTCTAGTAGTTCGTTGTATTTATCGGCGAAGTACAGTGCTTTGTTCCTGAGATTGTGAAGATCAAAGTCAAAAACCCAGTCGTCGCGGTTGGACTTCATTCCATTGGAGAACAGTCTGAAAACTGCTTGCTCATCTTCTGTGGTCTTGGCGAATTTCGTTTGCCTGTCAGCGAGCGGTATAAGGTAGTCAAAGTCGGGATTAGATTGATTAAGCCAGTTGTTGCGCTTATCGGGCGAGATTTGCTCGAACTCAATATCGCTGACTTCTGCCTTGTCCAAGTACGCTAGTTTATCTATTGCAATCTCGGCGTCCTCTCGCTCGGCGTAGTGTATGCCGCAATCGCCGAGCTTTGCCTTTTCCCGCACGAAGAACCCGATAGCGACGCCCGTCTGTATGCCGAACACATTGTGCGTAGTGCCGGAAATTTTGGGATTCCGCCGCACATCCGAACCTAGGTCAAGTAGGTAAACGTCGCTGAATTCTTGCGCGGCAACCTTACGGAAGCCGTCATCTTGTCGTGCATCAATGTATGCGCGGTTAGTTATGAATGCGATTACGCCGTCATCATCCAATCTGTCAGATGCCCACCGCAGAAAGCGTTTATACATATCATACTGGTGCGTTCTCTGCGCTGTGCCTTCCTTGATGTAGGTATCCCGAATGCGTCTGTCAATCTCAGGGTAGACGCGGTTCGCGCCACCGTCTCCCCAAAGCGTTGCGCTGTCGTTATACGGCGGGTTGCCGAGTATCACGCTTATGTCTTCATCGTTCTGAAACCGCATCCGCTCTCGGTTTTCAGACGACAAGCGTCCCAGCTCGAACGCGCCCTGCCGCTGCACCGCGCCGCCCGTCGCTCCCTTCCAGTCCATGTTGTCCAGCGTATCCACGAACACCAGGTTCGGGAACTCCAGGTACTGCCGCGTCTTCTCCCGGTATGTGTACTCGATGTTCAGGTTCGCGATGTAGTATGGCAGTATCGCCACCTCGTTTGCGTGCATCTCGCACCTGTACTTGTGCTCCAGCCTGTCCGCCGGCAGGTACTCGATCAGGTTCGTGATGAACGTCCCCGTCCCCGTTGCCGGGTCCAGTATCTGCACATTCTCGTCCGCCAGACGCCGCCCGAAGTGCTTTTGCAGCAGGTAGTCCGCCCCCCGTATGATGAAATCCACCACCTCGTTCGGCGTATACACCACCCCCAGCCTGTCCGCAGCAGCAGGGTTGTACGCCTTGTAAAAGTCCTCGTATATTCTCTTTAGGAAATTCTGCTTCTCGGCGTAGTCCGCGATTTCGTCCGCAGCCCTGCCTATTACGCCGTAGTACCCTCGCAGCCGGTCGATAGCCTGCCGACGGGGGTCGCCCGTGAAGAATGTACGCTCAAGCGCGTCAAGCTGGCTGGCGATATTGTTCTCGCGGTGGAACTGGTCCTCGGCGAACACTCGCAGAAAGATGTCCTTCGTCAGGATGTGCTGCAGCAGCATTTCCCGCACATCCAACTCAGACACATCCGGCCCGATGCTCTGGTGGCAAAGGTCGAGAAAACCCTTCGCCGCCGTCTGATACTCTGCATTCTCCGTCTCCGCCTCTTCCACCGCCTGCCGCAGATTCTCTATCACCGAAGGCAGGTCCGTCTTGAACTGCTCCTGCGCCTTCCGGAACTCCTGGATCGCCGGAAGTTCGTAGTCCAGGAACCGTCGTATCAGCCGGTGCAGCTCTCCCGGGCGTGTCATGTCCACCCGCATCGCCACATCCCCGTTCTGCACCAGTACCGCCGTCTCTGAGTCTTCGAAGATTATGTTGTCCCGCGGGTATCCCAGGTTGAACTTGTTCTGAATCTCCGCATCCAGGTCGTCGTGCGTATCCTTCGCCTCCCAGTACCCACGCGCCATCCGCAGCGAGTCCTTCACCGTCCCGTCCGGGTACACTTGGCCCTTGTAAGCGAGTTCGTCCACTAGGGCTAATCGCTCCCGGTGCTCACGGCAGTACGAGTCCAGACATACGGCAAACGCCCGCCTGATACTTGACTCGTTATCTGAGCCGCCAAAGTCTAATAAGCGTTGCAGTTCCTCTCGATACCGGGCTATATGAGGATAAGTGGGCATCAACAACTTCGTCTTGTCCCTTTGGTAAGTGTGAGGATAGAAAGAATGCTAATCACTGGTTGCCGCCCCGTCAAATGCGTCGCAAAGCCGCTTGACATGTATTAGGAGCATCATTTTCCGATGAGGCAACAGGCCGGCAAAGATGGAGGTGTAACATCTAGTATCAACATCAACTAGGCTTGGTATTAGAGTTAGCTTACGATGCAATAACTGCGGGCCCTCGTGCCACATAGACTAGGAGCCCGTCTGAGGATTGACAGACGTAGCTGTCGGGTCAGGGAGAACAGGCCTCGCCGACCATCGGCGCCGACCGCAGCCATTCAGACCAGGGTCGCTTTTCCGATAGCACTGTGTTGACGCTCTCAGTGAAGTCGGTGATGCGATGTACAGACCTGTTGAGTGGCGCTCTACCGGACAGATCGACACCACAGCGGAACAGCTTCAGCAGGTTGTGACCGGTGCAGATCAGCGACCACTCACCGCTGACCTTCTCCAGGCCCCGCAGCAGGAACTGACGGAAGCCCCGGCCCTGCTTGATCTGGCCGAACACCGGCTCCACCGTCTGCATCCGCAGCGCGTAACGTTGCCGACCCCGTTTGGTCTGCAACTTCCGGCGCATCCGGTCCCTGGGAGACAGATGACCAGGTATGCGACCTCGGGGCGCGGGCGGGATCGACCTGCCGTGGCGGGTCTTCTCCGGCGCGATGAACGGGTCCACCCCAACCGGAGTACGAGGACATCTCGGCCAGTTACCGTATGGGGCAGAGCCGGTTCCGGATGGCCCGTAAGGCATCATCGCAGTTGACGTATAACAACAGTGTCTGTTGTATCATAAATTATCATTAACTCTGGCAACTACATGAATAATCTGTGAAAAAGGTTAAAACCTGTCCCTGCGAAGGCAGGGGATCGGGGTGAAATTGCTATTCACCCACCTGAATGGAAACGCTATCGATAACATGCCTGCGCTAACCACCATTTCTTAACTGGAGCAGACTCGCCACTCATTATGCCGGCAGCCACCATGCGGGACGCGCTCTGCGCCCCTGCGTGGTTCCCGTTAAGAATGAATGTGTGGTTAGTAACGCGCAACCTGTAATCGCAAAGGGGAATCTTTCATGAACACAGCGTCAAAACTCGCAATCGCCGCCGCCATTGCGGTCGTAGCTTTTGCCTCACTGCTCATATCGGTAAGAGCGCAGCAGCCCGACTACACTACGCAATGCTCCAACGGCGTCGCCGTCTCGGACCCACAGAACAACCCGGGCCTCGTGCAGGACTGCGCCGCGCTCCTCGCCGCGAGAGACGCCTTCGCCGCTGACCCGCCCCTCAACTGGTCTCCGGACACCTCAATACACGACTGGGAAGGCATAACCTTAGAATCAACACTGGAAGGCTCTTACTTTCGGAATAGGGTAGTCGAAATATACCTACAGAACGACGGGCTGACAGGTAGCATCCCGCCAGAACTGGGCAACCTTGCCAATTTAGGTCGGCTAGACCTTGACTATAACCAACTGACAGGCAGCATCCCGCCAGAACTGGGCAATCTCACCAATCTCCGAGATTTAGAATTCAGCAACAACCAGTTGACGGGCAGCATTCCGCCTGAGCTGGGCAATCTCACTAACCTGCAACAGTTGATCCTCAGCAACAACCAGTTGACGGGCACCATTCCACCAGAACTGGGCAATCTCACCAATCTCTATAATTTGCTTCTGAATGACAATCAGTTGACAGGCAGCATCCCGCCAGAACTGGGCAATCTTACCAATCTCAGCGGCTTGTTTCTCAGCGACAACCAACTGACCGGCTGTATCCCCCTAGCACTGAGTGATGTATTTTACCACGATTTTGGCTTGCTCGGCTTGCCCCTCTGCGACACGGCGGACACTACGCCCACGCCCACTCCCCCACCTCCACCGCGTCCTACGGCCACGCCAACGCCTGCTTCGACTGCGACGCCCACCGCGCCCACAGTTCCTAAGCCCGACTACACCGCGCAATGCTCCAACGGCGTCGCCGTCTCGGACTCGCAGAACAACCCGGGCCTCGTGCAGGACTGCGCCGCGCTGCTTGCCTCCAAGGACNCCCTCGCCGCTGACCCGCCCCTCAACTGGTCCGCCGACACATCAATTCATGGTTGGGAAGGCGTGAGTTTGAGATCAACATTGGTGGGCACATACTATCGGAATAGGGTAGTACGATTAGAACTCTCTCACAATCGTTTAACAGGTAGTCTGCCGCCAGAGTTGGGTAATCTCGACAAGTTGGGTTTCTTGATCATTAGGCTAAATAGCCAGCTGTCCGGAAGTATCCCAAGTGAGTTGGGTAACCTCATAAATTTGGAGTGGTTATGGCTCAATAATAACCATTTGACGGGCAGCATTCCGCCAGAATTGGGCAACCTTGGGAAGCTGGGACGGTTGTACCTCAACGGTAACCAGTTGACGGGCAGCATTCCATCCGAGCTGGGCAGCCTTGTCCATCTGTGGGATTTGCGTCTCTCCGATAACCAATTGACTGGCTGCATCCCGGCTTCGCTGAGTGATGTATCTAACCACGATTTCGGCTCGCTTGGATTGCCTGTGTGCGACGTTTCAAGCGTTCCTACCCCCACACCTCCGCCTATCGCCACGCCAACGCCTGCTCCGACTACGACGCCTGCAGTGCCCACGGTTCCCACCGAAGTCCTGAACAGGTTGAGTGCGCTTGAAACCGTTGTTGCGTCATTGGAAGGCAGGATAGCCGCGCTGGAAGCGGACGCCGCGAGACCTGAACCTACGCCCACGCCGACGCTCACTCCCACCTCGCCGCCCAACACCGGTCAAACGCCTACCGCGACGCCAATTCCCAGCCCTACTCCTCAGTCTGTCGTCGAAGCCTGCGTACAAGCAATCCAGATCGCCGGAGCCGTATCATTGGTCAACGGAAATTGGAGCGGAGACTGCGAAGCCTCAAGCCCATCTCCGGAAGGCGGCGTCAGATACGCGCGCTTCTACACTTTCACCCTGAGCGCCCCTTCCAGCGTAACCATAGACCTCACTTCGGACGTGGACACGCACCTGTACTTGAGGGAGGGTGAGGGACGCGACGGCGCTGTGGTCGGCGTGAACGATGATGTCGATACCGACGCCGGAATCCTGGACTCGCGCATACAGGCAGATTTGCAGCCCCGCGCTTACAGCATAGAAGCGACAACTTTCAGGCCGCAAATCGCCGCAGCCTTCCAAGTCATCCTGACAATCCGGTGATGAAAGGAAAAAGTTCTTTCCACTGTGGTTAAGGTTTGGCCAGTATCCACCAAAGAGCGTTGTGACTGCGCCGTATAAGCGGAAAGGAGAGTCGGGGATGAGATCGGTCTGGACAGATTTCGGAGAGATGGTGCCTCCGGCAGTCCGTTGACAAACCTCCGGGGACGGTGAAGAGGCGCTTATGGCCCGGAGGCAGCAGGGAACCTTCACCGGACAGTCCGTTGCCGAGTTGAGCGGACATCTGACAGGGTCGCAGATGAGGATGAAGTTGGCGGACCGGTAGAAGACGCCGTGTCAACTCGGTAACGGAATGGTTCGCAATCTGGCCTGCGCAAGGCCGAATTGTGTTCCCCAGGGCTAGCCCAAGGTAGGCGCAAGGAAACAGTGAGAAATGTTTCACCTGACCAACCTCTCCCTACCTGAGCATCGCCCTTAAACCTGACAACCTAACCCTGATATACAACAATCTCTCAAGTAAAGTGTTGCGCGAAGGCTCTGTCACCAGCCGATAAGCAGGTTAAGCCAGTGGTGAAGAGGCCTTGAGTACGCCGTTGCTGCGCTTGCAGCAGCCGGGCTACCCAGTCAGGGACTGCTATCGTAACATAGAGCCACCGCAGCTCGCGCATCGAAATTTGCAGGGTGGTATCCTCGTGTGAATAGCGAGAGGAACACGATGCCTACCAAGCCCTCAAAGCCATTCGACGAAGACCTCCCTCAAGGTCGCTTGCTTACGACGGAAGAGGATCGGGAGATGAAGGAAAACCTGGCTCGCCGGAACTTCGGCATGAGCCTCGATGAATTCGCGCAGGCTTGGAAGGCCGGCGAATTCGCCGGCGACAAGGAAAAGCACGGAGATGTCGTTGTCCTGGTGAAGACGTTGCCTGAGTATTGGGCAGATTGACTACCGGCACCACCCGAGGTACAAAACGGATGAAGATATTGAAGCAGTTCCTGGTTTACAATTTCGGCGCGTTCGCTCTGATGGTGGGAGCGGTACTCCTGATGTTCGCAGGGCTGCCGTGGGAGTTGGCGTTCCTCCTTCTGATATTTGGAGGACTGGCCTGGACTGTGTTCTTCATCATACGCCAAAATAAGCGCGGGGCAGCCGGAGACGGCACGCCGACTGGGTGAGAGCGTTGCGGCAAGCCCGGCACTCCACAGCTGCAGTTTCAGCACCTGGCGTGACGGTCTGCTATCCTTGTAATGGTAGCCGCAACAATCAAGAGGAAACATCATGCTTACCAAGCCTACAAAGACATTCGACGAAGACCTCCCTCAAGGTCGTATGCTCACCGAGGAAGAATCTCGCGAGATGAA
>JGI24796J26693_1001555_pt1 | contig 11464 bp, 11 predicted proteins | sample PinacodermFT_FD_26693 | JGI IMG/M metagenome (IMG submission 26693)
CAACATACCACTGGGCGGTCCCCGTGTCCCCACCTCTCTCCGAAAATCGCCCCTATTCAGGGCCCAGAAATCGCGTGAGCCCGCTGTTTTGCAAGAGGCTCTCTTGTTACCATCCGGGCATGGCGGGGCCCCACGGGGGCCGCGCGGCAACAGCCACGACAGGACCCGGATAATGCCCGGTGAAGGACGTGTGCCGGCAACGTCAGCGGGATTGCGCTGCGCAAAGCGGGGGCGGCCGGTAGAATGACGGCGCGCATGACTCAGTTCCCGACTACACCCAAGGGCCGGCGTACGCGCACCCGCATCCTGGCGAGTGCCCGACGAGTGCTGGCTCGCAACGGCTATGTCACCCTCAAGATGGTCGACGTTGCCGACGAAGCGGGGGTATCACTCGGCGCTCTCTATCGCTATTTCCGCAACAAGGAGGATCTGTTCAGGGCCCAGGTCGACGGCATTCACGAGGCACTGTTCGAAGCAAGTCGGGCGCCGAACAAGGATTTGGCAACCGACCCCAAGGGAGCGCTGCTCGAAGCGAACCGAGGCTATCTCGCGCTCTACAGCGAAAATCGCGACGTGATGCGCGCCCTTATCGAGGCCTCCACTGTTGACGAGCGATTCCGCAGCGTCTGGTGGTCGATGCGAAACCGCCATGTCGATCGGTTCGTGGGCGCGCTGAAGGCGAAGTGCGGTATAGAGGTGGTGGACGGCGTTCCAGCCCGTCTCGTTGCTGAAGCCATGGCCGCGATGGCCGAGCAATGCGCCTATGTCTGGTTTGCCCAGGAAGAACAACTAAGCGATCACCCGGTCTCCGTCGATGACGCCGCAAAGATCGTGACCCGGCTATGGCACGTCGCCTTTTTTGAGCCTGATGCGCGCACGGACGCCAAAGCCAAAACCGGCCGGGCCAAGTCGATCCGAGACCCATGATGTTGGTAAGCAGGCTTTGTTGACCCCCTGCAATTCAGCCAGATCAATGGGTTGCCGCGCCGATCGGCACCGAGCCCGCGCGCCGACCAACAATCCGGCGGATATCGTGCTTGAGGCGCAACGAAGAGCCGGACATCATTGGCCCGTCAGCAATTCCGCCGAACCGGAAGACGATGCCGGACCCCGCCGATCTTCTTGCCAACGACACCCGGATGCGCCTCGCCGCCTTCGACCAGGTCCGAAGGCTGAGCGAGGTGCACGACCAGTTGACCACAGCTCTGCTGAAGCCGGGGTTCGAGTTCGACGGCGCGCGCATCCCGCTCATCAATCCGCAGCGCGGCATCTTCAAGCCGAAACAAATGCGCTTCCTGCTGTCGATCAAGACCGTCGTGCCGCAACGCGGCGGCAAGGTCTGGTACGACGACCAACGCGAGGCCCATCGGCAGATCTACCGGGGCGAGGAGACCATCGACTACGCCTTCATGGGCAGTAACCCGGACGCCGCCGACAACCGCTGGCTGCGCGAGGCTTTCGAACACCAGGTTCCCGTCATCTACTTCCTGGGCGTCGCCCCGGGCCGCTACCAGGCCATGGTCCCGACCTACATTTCCGGGTGGGACCCGGCGACGCTCAAGGCGAGCATCTCGTTCGGCCTGCCCGGCCGCGACGACCTCTCCTCGCCGCCCCAGGCCGCGGAACGCCGCTACGCCCTGCGGGTCGTGAAACAGCGCCTGCATCAAGATTTATTCCGGGAGGCCGTCATCACCGCATACCGCGGACGCTGCGCCCTGTCGGGACTGCGCGAACACCGCCTGCTCGACGCGGCGCACATCGTGGCCGACATGGACGAACTGCTCGGCCAGCCAGTGGTGCCCAACGGCCTGCCGCTTTCCAAGATTCACCACGCCGCGTTCGACGCCGACCTGATCGGCATCGATCCGGATTATTGGGTGCATGTCTCCGGCCGTCTTCTCGATCAGCGCGACGGTCCGATGCTCGATGCGCTCAAACAGCTACAGGGTGGTCGTCTGCACCTGCCGAAACGCGCCGGGGACCGTCCCGACCGCGACCGTCTGGCGGTACGATTCGAGCGGTTCAAGGCCGCAGCCTGACCGGTCGAGCGTCGGCGATCTCGACCGGGAAGCCGTGTTTGCCGGCGCACAGCCCGAGCACCACGGCATAGTCGGCTTCCATTCCCTTGGAGCGACGCACGGTCATGTAGCTGAACCGGTAGATCGCCTGCCAGTCGTCCCCGACCGCGAACAATTGCACGCCGGGTGCACTGTCGAGCAATGCCCGCAGCAGCCGAGCCCTGGCTGGCGAGAAGTCCTGGAACTCGTCGATCAGGCTATGGAAGGTCCAGACCGTCGCGCCGCTTGCGGTTTCGGCGCCGAGGCTGATCCCGATCCCGGGCGTTCGGCCGTCATCCAGCCGGTCTCAACCGGCGAGGCGCTGATGAACTCGCGGAATTCGGAGATTCCGGCCTCGGACCCTCAACAGCATCAGCCGGATCGCCGGTCTGTCGGTCAGGCGCGCCATTGCTGCGCGACTTTCGTCAGGAGAGATCAAGTCCAACGTCGGAGACAACCCCTGGGATAGGCTGGCAGCCCGTGCGGATGCGGAACTGGCTGACGACACGGGGCTAGAGCCGTGGTGGGTAGCTCCCGGTTCCGCGATCGTAGCGTGCACCCACGGCCGCCTCTCCAAACTGTTGTCAGTCGGTCGAGCTGGCAAGAATGATGGCGGTCTCCCTGCGGCGTGTTTCCGTGGGGACTCTCCGGCCGGCTTGCGGCCGTCCCATGGCGGAGAGAAGCGGCTGCGTCCGGTCGCGGGTCAACCGGACGACCTACGGCCCGTCCGCGTCGGGTCGGCCGGCGGGTCGCAGGGCTCGGTGCCCATGTCGGCGGGCAGGCTGACCTCGACCAGTTCGAACCCCTCCGAGGTCGCGATCTCGTTGTGGGGGATGCCGCCCGGGATGTACATGCTGTCGCCTTCCTCGATGCGCACGACCTTCCCGCCCGCAAACTCAAGGTCGACCCAACCGTTCAGCATGTAGACGAACTGGCCCTCGCAGAGGTGGATGTGCCAGCCGGTCGGCTCCGAGAGCCCCTGCGACGCCGAGGTCACCTGGGCGCGGATCTTCCCGTCGCTCGCCTCGGTGACGCCAAGCTCGCGGTACTTCATCCAGTCCCGGCGACCCTCGACGTAGATCGCCTCGCTCTTCTTCGCGAGGACGAAGTCGTCGGAACGCTCGGCCACCTCGGACATCTCGGCTACCGCCGCGGTGCTGCTGCTCATGCTGTTCTCCTCTTTGGATCATGCGCCGCGCGATCACGGCCATGAACTGTCTCCGATCCTAGACAGGACGCCAGACTGCCGCAACCTGGGCATGATTTTTCCGCCGCTTCGGACACCTGTCAATTGGCGTTCAATATTGACCCCCGATCTGGAGTGGGCCCCTGCACCAGGCCGCGCCCCGTCGGTCGTTGACCTCAGAGGACTCAGCGCCGCAACAGGCGATTGCCATGGCCCCGAAACCTCGCCTTCGTCGGCGCCAGGTCGAGCGCAGCACCTGGCTCCCGTCCCGCCAGACCCGCGGCCGCGGCCCCGGTCGGTGCGGACCTCGTCCTGACCCGTTTGGTGCCAGGCCAGACCGAATGTCATGCGCTCGCCCGGTGCAGGCCCCGTCCGTCAGCATCAACAACCGGACTCGTTCAGTCACTTGTCTGACCTTGCCGGCGATGTCATCGAGCTGACGATGTCCAAAACGGACCATCGCTGCCGGTCCGAAAGCTGGCGGAAACATGCAATCACCATGCATTCCGATTCGTCTCGAATGTCCACGAGCCGGACCAACAGTTCCAAAATTGGGCATCCGAAAGACTTCCTGACGCGGTCGCTCAGTTCCTGCGGCAGGGCGTGTTAAGCCTCTGCTTTCCCGACGCCGTTCCGAGTGGAGACGGAATGGAAGGTCCGGTGTGAACTCGCAGCGGCGGCACTTCATGCCGCCACTGCGGTCAATTTGGCGTTCGTCCTCGACCTCGAAAGGTCGGGTACATGCAGGGGCGCGATGCCGGACCGACCGGAACGGTTTGGGTCCGTGGTCACAAGCCACGCTAATTCTTCGTTCTCCGTTCCGTCTCCAGCACCGACCCAACACAATCAGTCTTTCCGCACACACCCGCAGGTGTGACTGCGTAGCGCCACTGGTTCATGCACTGGGGCGAGGAAAACGAGACTCATGCTCGTTTGGGAGTCCTTGCTCTCTGGCCGACAGATCGACCGGATAAGGCAGTATCCTCTGACCACATGAGAGTCCATTTGGCTGCCGCAACCGGGCGCGGCACGAAGCCCGGCGGTTGCCATGTTTCCGGCAGGCCGTCACATCGTCGGGGCGTGTCCGACCTTGACAGGCGGTGCGACAACCGGCTCTTCATCGGGTCCCGGGCCGGGCCGACGCTTCGGTCGCCCTTAGGAAGGCTGCGTTCGAATGGCTTCGGAAAGCCCCTGTCCCCGCAAGGTAGACCTGCTCGTCGTCGGCGGCGGCATCAACGGCGCCGGCATCGCGCGGGACGCTGCGGGCCGCGGCCTCGGGGTCCTGCTGTGCGAACGGGACGACCTCGCTGCGCATACCTCGTCCGCCAGCACCAAGCTGATTCATGGCGGGCTCCGCTATCTGGAGCAGTACGACTTCCGGCTCGTACGCCATTCCCTGCGCGAACGCGAAGTGCTGTTGCGCAACGCACCGCACATCGTCTGGCCGATGCGTTTCGTACTTCCGCACCACGCCGGGCTGCGCCCCTGGTGGATGATCCGCCTGGGTCTGTTTCTCTACGACCGCCTCGGCGGCCGTGCCGTGTTGCCGCCATGCTCGAGCGTGGACCTGCGCCGACATGAGAGCGGCCGCGCCCTGCAAGGCCGCTATCGCCGGGCGTTTGAATATTCCGACTGCTGGGTGCAGGACTCGCGCCTGGTCGTGCTGAATGCGCGCGACGCTCAAGCCAATGGCGCGGAGGTCCGCACGCGCACGCAGTGCATGTCGCTCACTCCGGGCAATTCAGGCTGGGAAGCCGTTCTGGAAGACCGGCTGTCGGGCGAGCGGTTCACCGTCACTGCACGAGGCGTCGCCAATGCGACCGGCCCCTGGGTTGGCCGCACCCGCTCGCTCGCCGGCGGCGCGGAAGAGGACCGGAGTGTGAGGCTCGTCAAGGGCAGCCACATCGTGGTGCCCAGGCTCTTCGACCACGCCCATGCCTACATCTTCCAGAGCGGAGACGGGCGTGTGCTGTTCGCGCTTCCCTTCGAGGAGGACTATACCCTGCTGGGAACGACGGACGTGGAATTCACCGGCGAACCGGGGCGGGTCCAGATAACGCCCGAGGAAATCAACTATATCTGCGAGGCCGCCAACCACTATTTCGAGACACCCGTCACGCCGGACGACGTGGTGTGGACCTATTCCGGCGTCCGTCCGCTGTTCGACGACAGGGCGGAAAGGGCAAGCGAGGTCACCCGCGACTACGTTCTCAAGCTCGACCGTGAGCCGGCTCCAATGCTCTCGGTATATGGCGGCAAGATCACGACCCATCGGAGGCTTGCCGAGCAAGCGGTGGACCTGCTGTCCGGGCCTCTCGGCGTCAACCGGCCGGGATGGACCCGCGAAGCACCGCTTCCCGGCGGAGATATCCCCGATGCGGATTTCGCCTCGTTCGGGGCGCGGTGCGCGGCCCGCCATTCATGGCTGCCCGAGGGACTTCTCGGGCACTACATGCGCCATTACGGGACCGAGACGGATACCCTGCTTGCCGGCCGCGGGAGCGTCGCGGATCTTGGCGAGCACTTCGGAGCCGGGCTGTACGAAGCGGAGGTGGAGCATCTGGTCCGCCGGGAATGGGCCCTGACCGCCGAGGACGTTCTGTGGCGGCGCACCCGCAAGGGCCTCGGCATCTCCGCCGACGGCGCGACGCGCCTCGGAACCTATCTTCAGAGGGTCTGTAGCGCGTTCCGACGCCAGGGCGCCAGCGCCTCGATGGCGCGGTCGGGATAATCGGTAACGATACCATCAACGCCGAGACGGGCCAGCGCCTGCATGTCGTGAACGTCGTTCACCGTCCAGACAACGACCCTGAGGCCGAGATCCCGGGCCTCGGCCAGCGATTCTGCGGTCAGTTCGGAGTGGTAGGGCGACCATACCGGTCCGCCGAAACGATGCACGATTCTCGGCACCGAGCCGCCATGTGCGTGGATATTCAGGCCGGCGGTCCAGGGAGACGGATCGGGCCGGTCGCGCAGGATGTTGTCGCGCCAGTCTTGTTCGGCCGTGAGGCAGCCCAGGGGGATCTCCGGCGCGAGCTTGCGGATCTCGCGAAGCACGCGCCAGTCGAACGCCCGGACGCTCGACCGGGAAGTCATCCCCTCCACCCTGAGCACCGCCACGACCGCCTCTGCGAACGCCTCCGGCGCCGCCGTTTCGCCTGGCGCCAGAGGCGACAGCTTGATCTCGATGTCGAAGCCGACCGCAGCGGCCCCCGGCCGGCGCCCCAAGGCCAGAACCTCCGCCAGGGTCGGTACACGCGCACAGTCGTACGCCCGCTGGTGCGGAAACCTGACGGTTGTCGGGCTACCCGGCCTCACCCTGCCGACATCGAATCCCGACAGCACCGGCATGTCCAGATCCCGGAGCAGCGGCCCGGGCGGCTTCAGCCACCTGCCGCCGGTGTCGCGCGTGTGGTCCGGGTTGAGCGCATGGTCGTGATGCACGACGGGAACGCCGTCCCGGGTCAGTCCGATGTCGAACTCGAGCGTATCGACGCCGAGCGCGATCGCATGCTCGAATGCCGGGAGCGTGTTTTCCGGCAGCAGCCCGCGTGCGCCGCGATGCCCGCTTATTTCCAGCATGCGTCCACTCAGGCCAGCCGCTTGCCGTCGTCGGGGTCGAAGAAGTGGACGTGGTTCGGCGCTACGGCCAGGGACAGCACCTCTCCGGCCGCGACACGGCGAGCGCCGTCCAGGCGCACGGTCACCGCCGCACCCTCTCCGCCGTCGGCCAGCAGTCCGTGAACCAGGCTGTCCGCGCCAAGCGCCTCGACGAGTTCGACGACGACTTCCATCGCTGCCTCCTCGCGAGAAACAGGCTCCAGATGCTCGGGCCGGATGCCGACCATGATCCGACCCCTGCCGGCGGAAGCGGGCGGCGCAACCAACAGCGTCCGATCCACCCCATCGAGATTCGCTCCGCTCCCGTCATCGGCAACCGTCCCCGGCAGGAAATTCATCGCGGGCGAGCCGATGAAGCCGGCGACGAACAGGGTGGCGGGCGCATCGTAAATCTCGAGCGGCCTGCCGACCTGCTCCGCCACGCCGGCATTCATGACAATCAGTCGATCGGCGAGCGTCATCGCCTCCACCTGGTCGTGGGTCACGTAGAGGCTGGTGGTTCCGAGCGCGCGCTGCAGCCGCTTGATTTCCAGGCGCATCTGCACGCGCAGCTTGGCATCGAGGTTCGAAAGCGGCTCGTCGAACAGGAAGGCCTCGGGCTCGCGGACGATGGCGCGGCCCATCGCCACCCGCTGGCGCTGACCGCCGGACAGCTGTCCGGGACGCCGGTCGAGCAGTCCTTCCAGTTGAAGGGTTCCGGCAGCTTCCGCGACCCGGCGTGCGATCTCGTCCCTGGGCGTGCGCCGGTTGCGCAGGCCGTAGGCCATGTTATCGAACACGCTCATATGGGGATAGAGCGCATAGTTCTGGAACACCATCGCGATGTTCCGGTCCGCAGGCTCCAGTTCGTTGACCCGGTTCTCTCCGATCCGGATTTCCCCTTCCGTCACCGTCTCAAGCCCGGCGACCATGCGCAGCAGGGTGGACTTGCCGCATCCCGACGGGCCGACAATGACGACGAACTCGCCGTCGGCGACGGCCATGTCGATCCCGTGGATCGCCTGCACGCCGTTGGGGTAGGTCTTTCGCACGCCGATGAATTCCAGACCGGCCATGCCGTCAACTCCCTCGAACCGCCCGCCCGGCGCGGGCCGTCATTTTTCCTGCTCGATCAGCCCTTTTACGAACAGGCGCTGCATGAAGACCACGACCAGCACCGGCGGCAGCATGGCCAGCATCGAGGTCGCCATGATCTCGTGCCATGCGGGCTCGGCGTCTTCGGCCTGGAGCATGCGCTGAATGCCCATGACAATCGTGTAATAGCCCTCGTCGGTGGTGACCAGGAGCGGCCACAGATACTGGTTCCAGCCGAATATGAAGAGAATGACGAAGAGCGCGGCGATATTGGTCCGTGAGAGGGGCAGCAGGATGTCGCGGAAGAACTTGAACGGCCCCGCCCCGTCTATGCGCGCCGCCTCGGCGAGTTCCTCGGGCACGGTCAGGAAGAACTGCCGGAACAGGAACGTCGCCGTCGCGCTCGCGATCAGCGGTACCGACAGCCCCCAGTAGCTGTTCAGCATGCCGAGGCTGGCCACCACGCCGAAGGTCGGCAGGATGCGCACCTCGACCGGCAGCATGAGGGTGATGAAGATGACCCAGAAGCACGTCCTGCGCAGCGGAAACCGGAAGTAGACGATGGCGTAGGCGGCAATGATCGAGATCGCGATCTTGCCCACGGCGATCATCAGGGCCATGACAAACGAGTTCCAGAGCATCGTGCCGACCGGGATGCTGCCCGCGGCTCTCACGCCGGAACCGAGCACGGTCGCATAGTTCTCGATCATGTGGCCGCCCGGCAGCAGCGGTGTCCGCCCCGACAGCATGGAGTCGGCCGGATGCGTCGAGGCAACGAAGGCGATCCAGATCGGGAGCGCGGTGACCAGCACGCCGAGACAGAGCACGACATGCGAGAAAACCGTGAGCCAGGGACGGTTTTCGACCATGGTTCCCCGCCCGTCAGTAGGCCACTTTCCGCTCGATATAGCGGAACTGGAACACGGTGAGCGTTATGACAACGGCCATGAGGACGACCGACTGCGCCGCCGACCCGCCAAGGTCGAGTCCGATAAAGCCGTCGCTGAAAACCTTGTAGACCAGGATGGTGGTGGACTGCGCCGGGCCACCGCTCGTGGTCGCATGCACGATCCCGAACGTATCGAAGAACGCATAGACGATATTGACCACCAGCAGGAAGAAGGCGGTCGGCGACAGCAGGGGAAAGATGATCGTCCAGAACCGCTTGAAGGGGCGGGCGCCGTCGATGGCGGCTGCCTCGACCAGGGAGCGCGGGATCGCCTGCAGCCCTGCCAGGAAGAACAGGAAGTTGTAGCTGACCTGCTTCCAGGAGGCCGCGAGGATGACCAGCATCATGGCGTCGGTACCGTCCAGATAGTGGTTCCAGTCGTAACCGAGCCACTTGAGCAGGTAGGCGAGAACCCCGATGGAGGGATTGAACATGAAGAACCAGAGCACGCCCGCGACCGCCGGAGCGACAGCGTAGGGCCACACGATCAGGGTTCGATAGGCCGTCGCTCCCTTCAGCACCCGGTCGGCCATTGCCGCAAGAAAGAGCGCGACGCCGAGCGACAGGCCAGCCGTGGCCGCGGAGAAGACGACCGTGCGGGCGAAGCTGTCCAGATAGTGAGGGTCGGAGAAAAGGGCGATGAAATTGTCGAGCCAGACGAACTGGCTCCTGAGGCCGAAGGCATCCTCAAGCAGCAGCGACTGGTACAGCGCCTGGCTCGCCGGCCAGATGAAGAAGACCAGCGTGATGACGATCTGCGGGGCCACCAGAAGTATGGGCAGGCCCAGCTTTGAGAATACGACCCGTTTTTCCATGGCGCGGCGGTGCGGGACGGGACGTCCGGCGGCCTCGTGACCCCAGGTGTCGGGTGAGGCCGCCGGACGAGCGCGAAGTCCCGGTCAGCCTCCGGTCGCCGCCTCGAACTTGCGCAACAGCGCATTGCCGCGCGCAACGGCGTCGTCCAAACCTTCCTGCGCCGACTTCGTGCCGGCCCAGATCGCTTCCAGTTCCTCATTGATGATGTCGCGGATCTGGACGAAATTGCCGAATCTCAGCCCCTTGGAATTCTCGGTCGGGGCCTTGCCCGTCATCTGCTGGATCGCGACGTCCGTGCCGGGGTTCTTTTCGTAGAAGCCCTGCGACGCTGTCAGCTCGTAGGCGGCTGTCGTGATCGGCAGGTAGCCGGTGAACTGGTGCCAGTCCGCCTGAACCTCTGCCGAGGACAGGTAGGAGAAGAACTTCGCAGCAGCCTTGTAGTCTTCCGCATCGTGCCCCTGAAGCACCCAGAGAGTGGCGCCGCCGATTATGGTATTCTGCGGGGCGCTCCCGACATCCGCCCAGTGTGGCAGTGCGGTGACGCCGAACTCGAAGTCCTTGGCGTTGGCCTTCACCCCGGCATAGGCCGCGGACGAGTTCATGTACATCACGCATTCCTGCCCGTAGAACTTGGGCGCACTCTCCGAACGCCGGCCGCCATAGTCGAAGACCTTCGACTTCTGCCACTCGGCGAGCTGGCCGATGTGCTTTACATGGTCCGCACTGTTGAAGGTGAACTCGGTATCGGTGCCAGCGAAACCGTTTGCCATGGTGCCGACGGACAGGTTGTGCCAGGCGGAGAAGTTCTCGATCTGCACCCAGGATTGCCAGCCCGTCGTGAAACCGCAGGGATAACCGGCGGCCTGCGCCTTCATGGCGGCAGCCTCGACTTCCGGCCAGGTCTTCGGCGCCTCCGAAATCCCGGCCTTCTCGAACGCGGTCTTGTTGTAGTAGAGCACCGGCGTGGAGCTGTTGAACGGCATGGACAGCATGTTGCCATCGGTATCGGTATAGTAGCCGGTAACCGAGGCGAGGTAGGCACCCGGATCGAAGGCTTCACCCGCATCCGCCATCATCTGGTAGACCGGGTAGATGGCCCCCTTGGCCGCCATCATGCTGGCCGTGCCCACTTCGAACACCTGCACGATATGCGGCGGCTGCTTGGCCCGGAACGCCGCAATGGCGGCCGTCATGGTCTCGGTGTAGTTGCCCTTGTAGACGGGCGTCACCTTGTAGTCGGACTGGGATGCGTTGAATCCCTCGGCGATTTCGACGACCTTTTCGCCGAGCTTGCCGCCCATGGCGTGCCACCACTGGACCTCGGTCGCGGCCAGTGCCGGGCCGGCATGAGCGATGGCCATCGTTGCGCCGATCGCGGTCAGAAGGATCTTCGGTTTCATCGGGAACCTCCAGGAAAAACTCCTAGCGTTGCAGTGCGGCGGGACAATCCCCGACGCGGGTTGCAGCCTCATTACCGTAGCGTTACAGGCTCGTGAAACTAAACCAAAAAAAGCTTATCCCCTTGATTACGGTGCCACAAGATGTTGTGTCGGCAGCCGTGCGCCGGGCTGACCGGATTCTGCGCCAAAGCCGTGCTGGCGGCGCTGTCGCAAAGACCTGAGGGCGAGAAAGGTCCGGTTCCCGAGGTCCGGGAGCGATTATGCCGTGTGGAGAGGGGGTCCGGGCGTGAATACCTGGCGCTTCAGGCGCGTCCCTCGACAAAGTCGCGATCCGTGACAGGCTTCAACCCGAGGCCGATAC
>JGI24796J26693_1001557_pt1 | contig 11459 bp, 5 predicted proteins | sample PinacodermFT_FD_26693 | JGI IMG/M metagenome (IMG submission 26693)
CCCCAAGCCGACCTCAACTGCGGCCTACGAAACGGCGGCCGCCGCCCTTCGCTCCAGATCGAGCAGAGCCTGTTTCGTGGGCAGTCCGCCACCATAGCCCCCAAGCGTCCCGTCGTGGCTGACCACCCGGTGGCAAGGTACGACGATCGGCGCCGGGTTGCGGCCGTTCGCGGCCCCGACTGCACGCGAGGCCGTCGGCTTGCCGATCCGTGCCGCTAACTCGCCGTACGAAATCGTCTCGCCGAACGGGATGCGGCGCAGTTCGGCCCACACGTGGCGCTGGAACTCGGTCCCCTCGAGAGCCAGGGGCAGGTCGAACTCGCGCCGCGCACCGGCGAAGTACGCCTCGATCTGCCGCTTCGCCTCCGCCAGGGCTGCCGGCAAGTCGCTGTTCGAGGGCGTCCAGGCCGGATCCGGCGGCCCGGCCGCCCGGTTCGGCAACTCGATCCGGTCGATCGAGTCTTCGTCGCCGACCAGGCGAAGGGTGCCGATCGGGGTATGGAAGTCGTAATAGGTCGCGGTCATCTGCTGCCCCTCCAAGTTGGCGTTCAGGCTGGTTCAGCCTAAAGGCGAATCTACTCCATCGAAGCAGACCTCGCACGCACCAGACTCGCGGAGGCGCGGACTCGTTATTACTGTCTTGCCGAACTTCCTTCGGAAACGTAAACTGACCCACGATGAAGTACGAGCGCAGACAGGTCGAGACCCTGCGGAGAGAGCTAGCCAAGCCTGTACGCAGGATCCACACCATCTTCGGCCCCCGCCAAAGCGGCAAGACGACAATCGTGTTGCAGGCTCTCCGCGAAATCGACACCGTCTCGCTGTACAGGGCGGTGGAGGATCCGAGCCTGGACAGGCAAGGCGGCTTCGGCACCCGCCGTTCGGACACCGCGCATCCCGGAAGGAGGGATCAAGCATGGCTCATTCGAGTCTGGGAGAACGCGCGCCGCGAAGCGGCAAGGGGTGGCGGCGCCGTGCTCGCCCTCGACGAGATCCAGAAGATCGACAACTGGTCCGAGACGGTCAAGGGCCTATGGGATGCCGACAGACGGGAGGGCTGCCCCCTCCATGTGGTCATCCTGGGTTCCGCGCCAATGTTGATGCAGTCCGGCCTTACGGAGAGCCTCGCTGGACGGTTCCAACACATCCCCGTCGCCCATTGGTCGTTCCAGGAGATGGTCGACGCATTCGGACTGAGCCTCCCGGAGTACGCCTTCTACGGCGGCTATCCCGGCACCTCCGATCTGATTCCGGAACCATCCGAGTGGCGGAAGCACGTTCGTTCAGCGCTCATCGAGACGACCATCGAACGAGATGTCGTTGGCGTCGCCCGGATCGAGAAGCCCGCGCTACTCAAACAACTGTTCGAGTTGGGCGCAGCCTACTCTGGACAGATCCTGGCGATCGAGAAGATCCTCGGGCTACTCGCAGGCGCCGGTAACGCCACGACGCTCGTCGACTACCTCCACCTCCTGTCCAGGGTCGGCCTCCTGGCGGCCATTCCCCGATACTCGCGCAGTCCGGCACGGCAGCGCACCGACCGCCCCAAACTGCTTGTGCTCAACACGGGCCTGATGACAGCGCTGTCGGACTACTCATTCGAGGAAGCACAGGCGGACCGCACCTTCTGGGGACGCATCGTCGAGACCGCGGCGGGCGCACATCTCCTCAACACCGCCGACGAACGAACGAAGGTCCACTACTGGCGAAGCAAGGACGGCGATGAGGTCGACTTCGTGATGACTCGCGGGCCGCGGACGGTGGCCATCGAGGTGAAGACGGGCCAAGTCCGAGCGACTCACGGCATGAAGATCTTCCGCGGGCGCTTCCGCCCCGACCGAATCGTGGTGGTCGGCCCGGATGAACGAGAGCGGAACACCGTGTCGCTCGCCGAGTACCTCAGCCGACCCGCATCGGACTGGTTCGAGGACGGCGAATGACGATCATTGACCGAACCTGCACCGAGGTGCAAAGAAGCGAGGACGGTCTCGACCGGAACAGAACCGCCAGACCGCTCGCCGACTACCGAGACCTGCCCGTGTACGTCCTGCTCGGCGACCCGGGCGCCGGCAAGACGACTTGCTTCAGGCGGGAGTGCGCGCGCGCGGGCGACGCGGCCGAGTTCATCTCGGCCAGGGACTTCGTCACATTCGACGTAGGAAGCGGGCCTGAGCGGCAAGGCAGAACGCTCTTCATCGACGGCCTGGACGAAGTCCGTGCCGGCAGCAGGGACGGCCGTACGGCCCTCGACCGGGTGCGCGCCCGGCTCGCCGAACTCGGACAGCCTGCCTTCCGGTTGTCTTGCAGGGAGGCCGACTGGCTGGGCCGGAACGACCTGGAACGACTCAAAGCCGTGGCGCCGGAGGGCGAGATCAAGGCGCTCCGGCTCGAACCGCTGACCCCAGACGACGCGAGGCGGATCGCCGACGCGGACGAGCGCCTGGACGACCCCCAGAGGTTCCTCCACGAAGCGGAGGAAAGGGGGTTTCGGGGGCTCCTGGCAAACCCGCAGAACCTCAAGACGCTCATTCAGGCGGTCGGCGGAGGCGGACGGTGGCCCGCCAGTCGGCTTGAGACGTTCGAGCTAGCCTGCAAGCGGCTCACGACCGAGCCGAACGACGAGCATCGCCACTCCCTGCGGGAACGCCCGACCGAAACGCAGATCATGGAAGCGGCAGGACGCATCTGCACCTTGCTGTTGCTGTCGGGCGCCCCCGGTGCAAGCAGCCTCCCGACAAGCGAGGAGAGCGATGCCAGGTACCCGGCAATCGAGCGCCTCGACCCGGCGCAGCCGGGAACGGCGACAAGCGAGGCCAAAGCAATGTTCCGCGTTCAGAGACTGGCCTTGTCCAGTCGGCTCTTCGCGGTCGAGAACGGCCGGTCTTCGGCCAGCCAGCATCTCGAACCCGTCCATAGGCACATAGCGGAGTTCCTCGCCGGCCGCTACCTGGCTCAGCAGATCGAGAAGGGCCTGCCCGCGGCGCGGGTGGTCGCCCTGCTCACGGCTCGGGACGGCGGCGTAGTCACTCCTCATCGAGGCCTGTCCGCCTGGCTTGCCGCGCACTCGAAACCTGCCCGGCGAGAGCTGATCGACCGCGACCCCATCGGCGTCGGCCTCTACGGCGACCTCGGCGGCTTCTCCAGCGAAGAGCGGAAGTCGCTGCTTGAAGCGCTGATCCGCGAAAAACGCCGCCTCGACGGCATCCCCTATCGAAACGCAGCAGCCTTCGCGCCCCTCGCCGCTCCGCCGTTGGAAACGGAGTTCCGAGATCTACTGACCGCGCCGGCACCGAGCGAGGACGATTGGTTCGCTCTCAAGTTCGCGCTCAGACTGCTGAGCAGAGGCACGCCCATGGCCACGCTCATCGAGCCGATCCGGGCGGTCCTGTACGGCAAGGGGTCGGAGGAGGTCATCTGGGCGGCCCTCGATGCACTAGTGCGGCAATGCGCGGACCCTGAGGCCCGGGTCGGCAGATTGAAACAGGTACTCGCCAACGTTCAGGGCGGCAACCTGCCCGACAAACACAACGAACTGGCTGCCACGGTGCTTGAGCATCTCTACCCGGAGGCGATTCCGCCATCGGAGATCTGGGAGCACCTCGACCGCTCTCAGCCTCAGCCAACCAGCGAGGACTTGATCGGGCGCCACTACTACTTCTGGACCCGTTCGCTCGAAGAGAAGACGCCGGACGAGGACGTCCCCGTCCTCCTCGACGCGCTCGCGGCACAGCGGCCCGACCTTGCACTGGTAGATGGCGGAGCAGGCGACGGCCGGGCCGCGGCGGAGAGGCTCCTGGCGCGCGCACTCGCCGTGGAGGCCGAAAAGCTGACGCCGCAAAGGCTCTACGCATGGCTCAACGCTCCTGCCCGAACGGACGTCGAGTTCTTCGAACTGCAACAGTCCCATGAGGTGAGCAAAGCCGCATCCGGGGTCTTCGGCTCGCCTCCGTGTACCGGCGGTGAGGCGCGGGAAGCCCGGGACTCCGCGTCCAGGGTTCGCACCTGGCTGGAGTCCCACCCGGACGCTTACAAGGCGGCTCTCCTGGAGGGAATCTGCCAGTACACCGACGAGTGGAACTTGCAGGACAAGGTGGCTCTGGCGAAGGAGTACCTGCGCCACGCCACGCCGCCTCTTGACTTCGGACTCTGGTGCCTGCAGCAAGCCAAGGCAGTCGCCAACACCCAACCGGAACTCGCCCGCTGGCTGTACGCTGAAGCGCTCCAGCGCAGCGAACAGGGCGAAGAGGGCTTGTCGCGCCGACTCCTGGACGAAGCTACCCAACAACACCCCTCTTTGCGGCCCGTTCCGTCCGATCCCGAAGCCGCAGAGAGCCTGCGGGAAAGGTCGTGCAGAAACAGAGCGATCCACGCCTCTTACGTCGAGCGACGCAGGCGACGGGAGCAAGAGCGGCTTGACTCCGTTCGCTCCGAGGTGCCCGCCCTGGAACAGAACAGGGGTGCCCCGTGGCTCCTATTCGACCTGGGCCAAAGGTGGTTTCAACGTTCCCGCAGTCAGGTCCCACTCGTCGACTGGCTAGGCGAAGAACTTGGCGGCGAGAAAGACCTGGTCGAGGCAACAGCCAGCGGTCTGCGCGGCGTCATCGACCGCGACGACGTGCCCGACGCGGACGAGATTCTCCGCCTCCACGGCGAATCCCGCACCCACTACCTTTCGATGCCCTTCCTCGTTTCCCTCGACGAGCGAGCGTTGGCCAACTCCCGGCTCGTCGAAACGATGACGGAACGGCAGAAGCGCCAAGCCTGCGCGTTCTACTACTCCACGCTGACCAAACACGACTCCCATCCGAACTGGTACCGCCAACTGGTCGAGAAGCATCCGCAACTGGTTGCGAATGTGCTGCTCTCGCTCGCACGCACCGAGTTGCAGGGGGGCCGCGAGAACGTCGCCGGCATGTGGGACCTGACGCACGACGCCGGCCATGCCGAACTGGCCGGACTCGTTGCACCGGCTCTGCTCAGCGCCTTCCCCGTCAGGTGCCATGTCCGGCAGTTGCCCAACCTCACGCGCCTGCTGTGGGCGGTGCTGCAGCATGTCGACCGGGACGAGTTGATCGAGATCCTCGACAAGAAGCTCGCCAGCAAGAGCATGACCGTCAACCAGCGCGTCCACTGGCTCGCGGCCGGCGTCATCGCGGCGCCTGAAGCCTACGCCGACCGGCTCGCGGAGTTCATCGACAGCAAGGAACTGCGTGCCAGACAGCTCGCGAAGTTCCTGTGGTCGGAGCACCCCACCGTGTTCCGGCCGGCCGAACTTCCTCCCCGCGCATTGGAGGTTCTGATCGAACAGTCGGGTGCCGCCTTCGGCATCTACGAGCTCGCAGAGAGACCGGACCGTGGCCACCGCCACGCCATGGGGCGCCACAACGCGCAGCCTGAATCGACGCTATGGAATCTCGCCGAACTGATCGAGTGCCTCGCGGCATCGCCGGCGCCCGAGGCCGGCGACGCTTTGCGCCGGCTGGCAGACGACGAGACACTCTCACGCTGGCGCCACCACCTGCGAACCGCCGCGGACCGACAAGCGGCAGTCGCCCGCGACGCTTCCTACGAGCGCCCCGCCCTCGATCGCATCCGCGCAACCCTGAACGACGCTGCACCCGCCAACGCCGCCGATCTCGCGGCCCTCGCGCTTCACCGGATCGACGAAATCGCCCGCTCAATCCGCCACGCCAACACGAACGACTGGAGCCAGTACTGGAACCAAGACGGCCATGGCAGGCCCACCGATCCCAAGAGAAAACGCGCCGCGTAGCGGCGACCGCACTGAATGCGTCTACCCGCCCGCCGTCCTTCGCTCCATGTCCAGCAGCGCCTGCTTGGTGGGCAGACCGCCTCCAAAGCCGGTCAACCGCCCGTCGCCACCGATCACGCGGTGGCAAGGCACGACCACCGGCACCGGGTTGCGGCCGTTCGCGGCCCCCACGGCCCGAGAGGCCGTGGGTTTGCCGATCCGCGTCGCCAACTCGCCGTAGGAAATCGTCTCGCCAAACGGGATGCGACGTAGTTCCGCCCAAACGCAGCGCTGGAACTTCGTGCCCTCAAGGGCCAGGGGCAGGTCGAACTCCCGGCGCTTGCCGTCGAAGTACTCGCCGAGTTGGCGCTTCGCCTCCGCCAGGGCTGCCGGCAGGGCGCCGTTCGAGGGCGTCCAGGCCGGATCCGGCGGCTCGGCCGCCCGGTTCGGCAACTCGATCCGGTCGACGGAGTCCCCGGTTCCGACCAGCCGAAGAGTGCCGATCGGGGTCTTGAAGTCGTGGTACGTGGCGGTCATCTGTGGGTCCCCAAAGTCATTGCGACGGGTCCGGCAGTGAACTTACAGTATCGAATCCAGAGAGTGAGACCTCGCGTCGCACGCTATTGAGTAAATCTACTCAGTAGCGTAACCTGTCGCCATGTCGCAGAAGTACCAACGCGCTCAAGTCGCGATTCTAAGGCAGCGGCTGGCGGAACCACCCAGGACGATCACGGTCCTTAGCGGGCCCAGGCAGAGCGGCAAGACTACCCTCGTCACACAGGCTCTCCGCGAGGTCGCCGGACCGCAGATCTACCGGGACATCGACCAACCCGGAAGCGGCGACTGGAGAAGGCCATCGGCCGGGACGCTAATCCTGGACGCCGAACACATGACCGGCCTCGACCGCGACCGTGGTTGGCTCACCGACGTGTGGAGCGATGCTCGGGACGAAGCGGACCGACATGGAAGCTGTGTTCTGGTCCTGGATGAGATTCAGAATATCAACCGCTGGTCCAGTGTCGTCAAGGGTCTCTGGGACGCCGATCGCCGCTGCGGTCGACACCTTCACGCGATCGTCTTGGGGTCGGCGCCTCTGGTAATCCAAGAGGACCTGACCGAGGGCCTGACCGGCCGCTTCGAACTGATCCGCTGTCCCCATTGGTCGCTCCCGGAAATGGCTGATGCCTTCGACATCGATCTTCGCCGCTACATCTACTTCGGCGGCTATCCGGGCGCAGCAGACCTTATTCCAGCAGCGTCCCGGACCCGGCACCCCGACCAATCGCGATGGCGAGAGTACATCCTGGATTCGCTGGTCGAGCCGAGCATCACCCGGGACGTGCTGGCGATGACCCGGGTGTACAAGCCGGCATTGCTCCGGCAGCTCGTTGAAGTCGGCGCCGCCTACTCGGGCCAGATAGTCGCGCTCGGCAAACTGCTGGGCCAACTGCAGGACGCTGGCAACACGACCACACTGGCGCGTTACCTGGACCTGCTGAAGACCGTTGGCCTGTTCGCCGGACTGTCCAAACATGACGGAAGTGCGATTCGGCGTCGCAAGTCGCCACCGAAGCTCCTGGCGATGAACTCCGCGGTGATGACGGCGAACTCCGACTACGACTTCCAAGCGGCGCAGGAGGATCGCGCCTACTGGGGTCGCCTGGTCGAGACAGCCGTAGGTGCCCACCTTCTGAACACCGCCGGACCCGGCATGGAGGTTCACTATTGGCGGCGAGGCGACGCCGAAGTGGACTTCGTGCTCGCGAGGTATCGCCGCGTTGTCGGCATCGAGGTGAAGAGCGGCGCAAAGCCGGCCAGAACCCGCGGGATGGCCATTTTCGAACGCGAAGTGCGGCCCGAACGCACCATCCTCGTGTCGGCAGACAGTTCGGCGCCTGGGACCGTGCCGCTAGCCGAGTTCCTCTGCCGCCCGGCGTCCGACTGGTTCGAGGCCGAAGAATGACCGTTCTCGTTAACCGAACCTGCACGGATGTCACCGACCGGGACCCCGGCATCGCCCGCGGCAAACCGGGGCGTCCCCTGGCGGACTTTCGCCCTGAGCCGGCATTTGTCCTTCTCGGCGACCCGGGCGCGGGGAAAACGACCTGCTTCGAACAGGAGTGTGAGGCACTGGGTCGATCCGCGGTCTTGATTTCGGCCAGAGACTTCGTGACGCTCTCCGATTCGAACCACCCGGAATGGCAGGAGAAGACACTCTTCATTGACGGCCTGGACGAGATTCGGGCCGGCGATGACGACCTGCGTACCGCTCTCGACCGTGTGCGAGCGCAACTGGGCCGCTTGAGGCCACCGAGGTTCCGGCTGTCGTGCCGCGAAGCCGACTGGTTGGGGCGCAACGACCAGACCCGGCTTCAGGCGGTCGCACCGAGCGGCGAGTCCCCCAAACAAGAACTCCGCGTGCTCCGACTTGACCCGCTGACGCCGGAGAACGTAGAGCTTGTCGCCGCAGCGGATTTCCGCGTGGGAGACGCGGCAGGCTTCCTCCAGGAAGCCAAGGACAAGGGCCTCTACGGCCTGCTGACCAATCCTCAGAACCTCACACTCCTCATCGAGGCCGTCGGAGGGGGGAACCACTGGCCAGCGAGTCGCCTGGAGATCTTTGAACTCGCGAGCCGACGTCTGGCCGCCGAGCAGAACCAAGAGCACCATCACGCCGACCGAGCTCGTGCAGCGGGGGGCGAACTCCTCGAAACTGCGGGTCGGATCTGCGCCCTGTTACTGCTCTCGGAGACGCCCGGAGTCGTCCTCTCCGCGCCCGGCTCGGACGTTGTAGGGATGCACTTGGCGATCGAGCGCCTGGACCCGCCCGCTGAAGGCACGTCGCCTGGCGAGGCCCGGGAAGCTCTCAGCCTCCAGCGTCTCGCGCTGCACAGCCGACTCTTCGCGACCACACCAGGCGGAACGTCGATTGAGCAACGCATTGAACCCGTACACCGCCACATGGCCGAGTTCCTGGCAGGTCGTTACCTCGCGAAACGGATCCGGCTTGGTCTGCCTGCAGCGCGGGCCATCTCGTTGATCGTCGCCGGCGACGGGGGCGTCGTATCTCAACACCGCGGACTCTCGGCATGGCTGGCCGCCCACTCCGACCAAGCACGGTCGGAGTTGATCGAACGCGATCCCATCGCGCACGGCCTCTACGGCGACATCGCCGGCTTCTCCGACCCGGAGAAGCGCTCGCTGCTGCAGGCCCTGACACGCGAGGGGATGCGGTTGCATGCCGTGGGCATCCGCAGCGAATTCATGTTCGCGCCCCTTGCCGCCCCGACCCTGGAAGCCACGTTTCGGCACAGGCTGACGTCCAGACCTCGGAACGACGACGACCAACTCGCCGTCGAGTTTCTCCTGAGAGTGCTCCGCCGCGGCGGGCCGCTGGCTTCGCTGGTCGACCCGGTCCTGACTATCGTCCGGCAACCGTTCTGGTGGCCACGAGTCACTCTGGCGGCGCTCGATGCGCTCATCCGGCAGTGCGCGGACTCGCAAAGGAGAACCGCCGAATTGAAGCGTCTGCTTGCCGACGTCCAAGATGGAGCAGTACCGGATCCGGACAATCAGCTGGCCGCCACGATCCTGAACCAACTCTATCCATACACCATCGGGCCATCGGGGATCTGGGCTCATCTGAACCGCTGCCGGCCCACTAGGCTCTTTGGCCGCCACAGACGGTTCTGGGATCGAACGCTCGAGGAGAAGACGAGCGACAGCGACTTGCCGGCGCTGCTTGACGGGTTGGCACAGCAACACCCCAAGCTCGAACTAGTCCGCGAGGGACTTCCTCACGGAAGAGCATTGGCAGAGAGACTTCTCGCTCGGGGACTGGCGCTTCATGGAAGCGGGCTTACGCCCACGCGTCTCTACGACTGGTTGAACGCGCCCGCACAGACCTACACGGACTTCCACGAACTCAGTGAATCGCGAGCGGCACTCGAATCCTCGGCCCAAGTGCGCGCTTGGCTGGAGAAGCACCCGGCCGGCTACAAGGCGGCCTTGCTGGAGGGTCTCCGCCGCTACACCGACGAACGGAATCTCGGACACGGAGCCCTGCTCGCCCCTGAGTGGCTGCGTGGCGCCAAAGCGCCGCCGGACTTTGACCGCTGGTGCGAGACACAGGCCCAAGACGAATCGGCCAGCCGCCCGACTCTCGCCCGTTGGCTGCTCTCGCAAGCGCAGATGTACAAGAAGTACAAGGAGCATTTCCGGGACGACCCGTTCCCGGAATCGCCGGGATCCCGACATGACGCGGAAAACGAAGTGCGCGAGCAGGTTCGCAGACACGAAGCCGCCGACAAGGCCTACCAAGCAGAGCACAAGCGACGGGAACAGACGTGGCTCGACAAAGCCAGAGACGAGGCGAACGCGTTGCGCCAGAACCGCGGAGATCCGGCTCTCCTCCACAACCTGGCGCGAGAGTGGCTCCAACAATCGCGGACCTCTTCGACCCCGGTCTACGACTGGCTACACAGGAAGTTTGACGATGAACACGATCTGGCCGTGGCGGTCTATCGGAGTTTTCGGCGCGTGTTCGAGCGCGAGGATCTGCCCGACGCGGCAGAGATTCTCCGCCTCCACGGCCAAGCCCGCATGCACTACCTCTCGATGCCCGCCCTGGCCGCGCTCGCGGACATGGAGCGGGAAGGGAACAGGTCGGTGGACGCGTTGCCGAAAGAACACCGCCGGCTCGCCTTGGCACTCTACTGGTGCGTGCAGACCAATCGGAACCGCCACCCGGATTGGTACCAGCGACTGATCGCCGGCGAGCCCGAGCTCGTTCAGTCGATCCTGCTGCCCTACATCGGCGGCGAACTTCGCCGGGGACAGGAGTACGTTCAGTTCATCGACCAACTCGCTTACCACGCCAGCCACGCCGAGCTTGCGCGCCTGGTCAGCGTACCCCTGCTACGCGGCTTCCCGGTCAGGTGCCATAGACGGCAGTTCCCGAACCTGATCCGCTTGCTACGCGCCGCCCTTCAGCACGCGGATACTTCCGATCTGCGCTCCGTGATCGAGAAGAAACTGACAAGCAAGGGCATGACGGTAGGACAGCGGGTGCACTGGCTTGTCGCCGGGCTCATCGCGGTGCCGGCGGCGTACATTCGCCATCTGGACGAGTACCTCGACGGCAAGCAACTTCGTGCCAGGGAGTTGGCACGTTTTCTGTGGTTCGATGCCGAGGACGCACCCGGCATCGACTCGCTGCCTGCGGATGCCCTACGCATCCTCATTCGGCACGCCGGCCGTGCATTCGGCAGAGTCGAAATCCAAGACGGGCCCGTCGGTCTCGGCCAGGAAACGACGTGGAAACTGCCCAACCTCATACAGCTTCTCGCCGACTCTCCGGAACCTGAGGCCGCCAGCGCCTTGACCGATCTGGTCAACGACGAGGCGCTCGATCCGTGGCGTTACCACCTGCGGCTCGCCCGAGACCGGCAAACGGTCGTCGCGCGCGACAGTTCCTACCGACGCCCCGAAATAGACCAAGTCCGCGCCACCCTTGACGATCTTGCCCCGGCCAACGCCGCCGACCTCGCTGCCCTCGCACTTCACCGGATCGACGAAGTGGCCCGCTCAATCCGCCACGCCAACACGAACGACTGGAGCCAGTACTGGAACCAAGACGGCCATGGCAGGCCCACCGATCCCAAGCCCGAGAACGCCTGCCGAGACGCACTGCTCTCCCAACTGCGGC
>JGI24796J26693_1001565_pt1 | contig 11416 bp, 7 predicted proteins | sample PinacodermFT_FD_26693 | JGI IMG/M metagenome (IMG submission 26693)
GCGCAATCAGTTGCGTGACCTGGCTTCCATAGTCAATGACCAAAACGCCATTCATGGACGCTCATGGACCCTCAGCGGCTTCATTCGGTGCTGGCGGCGCACGAGGCGCATCAGGCCCATCATAGGCCGCCACCGCCTCGGCCAGTTCCTGCGTCATCTCGCATGCGGCGCACAAGCCTTGCAGCTGCGCCAAATGCGTCTCCGCTTCCTCCTTGTCATCCATCGCCAGCGCGGCTTTGCCCGCCCACAGCAAAACCTCCTGCGCCTTCGGCGCCAACTCCAGCGCAATCGCGATCAGCCGATGCCCTTCCGCACCATCGCCCTCTTTGAGCGCCAGCCGCCCGAGCAGCAAAAATGCCTGCGGCGCTTTGGGATTCGCCACCAGCGCCTGCTGCAGCACCGATTTGGCATCGGCGAGGCGCTCTTCGCTGAGCGCGACGCGCCCATCTTCCAGCAGACTGCGCGCCAGCAGCTGATACTCCTCGCGCACCGTCGCCGCCGCTGGCGAGACGGTCGCAGACCATGCGACCGCCAGCAGCCCGACCGCCAGCATGGGCGCTCCAAATCTCATGTCACTCGGCTCCGCAAATAGTTCGGCGCTTCGCGCGTGATGCGCACATCATGCACATGGCTTTCGCGCAAGCCCGCCGGCGAGACCCGCACAAAGCGGGCTTTCTTCGCCAGCTGCCGCAAATCCGGCGCGCCCAGATAGCCCATCGCGGCGCGCACGCCCCCCAGCAATTGATGCAGCACCGCCGACAAATCGCCCTTGTAGGGAATCTGCCCCTCCACGCCTTCGGGGACAAATTTTTGCGGTGTGCCCAAATCTTCCTGAAAATAGCGGTCAGCCGAGCCGCGCGCCATCGCCCCCACCGAGCCCATGCCGCGATAGGCTTTGTAGCTGCGCCCTTCATAGAGAAACACCTCGCCCGGGCTTTCGGTCGTGCCTGCCAGAAGCGAGCCAATCATCACCGCTTGCGCGCCTGCCGCCAGCGCCTTCACGATATCGCCCGAAAAACTGACGCCGCCATCGGCAATCACCGGCACGCGCTTTTTCGCCGCCACCGATGCCACATCCATAATCGCCGTCAATTGCGGCACGCCGACGCCCGCCACCACCCGCGTCGTGCAGATGGAGCCAGGTCCAATGCCCACCTTGACCGCATCCACGCCCGCATCCATCAGCGCCTGCGCGCCCGCTTTGGTCGCCACATTGCCCGCCACCAATTGCAGCCGATTGGACAGGCGCTTCATCGCCCGCGCCGTGTCGCAGACCGCGCGCGCATGCCCATGCGCCGTGTCCAGCACCAGCACATCGGCTTCTGCATCCAGGAGCGCGCGCGTGCGCTCCAGCCCGGCCTCGCCCACCGTGGTCGCCGCCGCCACCCGCAGCCGCCCCTTGTCGTCCTTGGTCGCAAACGGATGGGCTTCGGCTTTCTCAATATCCTTGACCGTAATCAGCCCGATGCAGCGATATTGGCGGTCCACCACCAGCAATTTTTCAATGCGGTGCTGATGCAAAATCTGGCGCGCCGCTTCCTGGCTGACATCCTTTTTCACCGTCACCAGCTCATCCTTGGTCATCAATTCGGAGACCGGCTGCGCCATGTCGGTGGCAAAGCGCACATCCCGATTGGTCACAATGCCGCACAATTTCTTTTGGCCATCCACCACCGGAATGCCGGAAATCTTGTGGGTGCGCATCAGCGCCAGCGCGGCGCGCAGCGTCTCGCCAGGGCCAATCGTCACCGGATTGACCACCATGCCAGCCTCAAACTTCTTGACCTTCTGCACCTCTTCGGCCTGCGCTGCCGGCGTCATGCTGCGATGCAAGACGCCCAGCCCGCCGGCCTGCGCCATCGCAATCGCCAGCGAGGATTCCGTCACCGTATCCATCGCCGCCGAAATCAGCGGCACGCCGAGGCGAATCTCTTTCGTCAAGCGGGTGTCCAGCTTGGCCATCGCAGGCAGCGTCTCAGACGCCGCCGGCTCCAGCAGCACATCATCAAATGTCAGCCCCTCGCGCATGCCCCGAATCTCACCCGCACCCAGCCAAACAAGCGTGGCTGGGTGTTTTCATATTTTTCTGTGATTAATGTTGTGCAATGCGCCATAACCGCTTTTAGCTAAAGCCCCCAACCTTGTCAAAACCTTTCTGCCCAAGCGCATGGCTTCAGCCAAAAAAAGACGAGAAAAGCGAGAAATATCTATGGCGAAACGCAGGAAATGGCAGTATAAATCCGTAAACACCTTGCGGTGGGCGATTGGGCTGAAAACTCATCGCGTATCGCACCTGTTGCGTATCGCACCTGCTCATGAGATTGAGATAAAGAGACGGCGAAACGGAAGATGAGCGACCGAAAAGATTTTTTTGCGCGCTTTCGCGCGCAAAGGCGCGCGCCGCGTGCCGCCGGTGGCGCTCGCCGGGCTGTTGCTGCTCGTCATGCTGGGCTGGGTCATGTCGGGCTTGGGCGAGCGCAATCGCGTCGCGCCCGTCTCCAGCCTCAATGAGCAGGAAGAGCGTGCGGTGCAGGACCTGTTTGCCGTGCGCACGCAAAAATTTTTCGCCGTCGCCCATCCGCAAAGTTTTTCCTTTCGCGCCCGCACCGAAGCCGAGCGCATCGTCAATCTGCCCGCCGAGACTGTGGGCGTGATTGTGGAACTGCCCATCAAGCAGGGCAGTTTCGTCCCCGCCGGCACCGTGGTGTGCCGCATTGATAAGGCGGCGCGGCTGGCGCAATATCAGGAAGCCGAAGCCATGATGCGCGCAAAAGAGATTGATTTTCGCGCCTCGCAAAGCCTCCTCTCCAAGGGCTATATTTCCCGCAGCCAGGCCGCGGGCACCGAAGCCTCCTATGATGCGGCGCGCGCCCAGTTGCAGCAGCGCCGCATTGAGATTGCGCGCACCGAGATTGCCATGCCCTTTGACGCGATTCTGGACGAATTGCTGGTGGAGGTGAGCGATTTCATCGGCGTCGGGCAGGCATGTGCGCGCGTGGTGGACAAAAACCCGCTGCTGGTGACCGCGCAGCTCTCGGAAAATGAAGTCAGCCGCATTGAGCCTGGCATGCGCGGCACCGCCCGGCTCGCCACCGGCGAGACGGTGGACGGGGTGGTGCGCTATGTCGCCGAGCGCCCCGACCCGCAAACCCGCACCTACCGCCTGGAGATGCAGATTCCCAACCCCAACCTCACCCTGCGCGACGGCATTACCACCGAAGTCACGATTGTCGGCTCCGATGTGCTGTCGCACAAAGTGCCGCAAAACATTCTCACCCTCAATGAGGCTGGCATCGTCGGCGTCAAGGCGGTGGTGGATGGGGTCGCCCGCTTCAAGCCGGTGCAGATTATCGCCGACGAAACCGACGGCGCGTGGGTGACCGGGCTCAACATGGACGAAACCCTGATAACGCTGGGGCAGGAATTTGTCGTCAATGGGCAGAAGGTCAAATCGGTCGCCAGCGAAACCCCGAGCGAAAGCGCCGATGAGGTGCCGCCGGCGCAGCCGGCCACCGCCGCGCCGCAAGCGCCCGCCGGCTGACGAGCGAAAAGAGCAACCGCCATGATGGGAAGTTTCATTCGCCTCTGCATTCGGCGCAGCCGCGCCGTGCTCACCATTATCAGCGCGCTGATTCTGGGCGGCGCGGCGTCCTACATTCTGATACCGAAGGAAGCCGACCCGGACATTCCGATACCGGTGATTTATATCGGCGTCGCCCTGCCGGGGATTTCGCCGCAGGATGCCGAGCGCCTGCTGGTGCGCCCGATGGAGCTGGAATTGCAGCAGCTGGAAGGCGTGGAAGAAATGACCAGCACCAGCGCACAGAATTATGGCGCGGTGATTTTGGAGTTTGATGTCAATTTCAACAAAAACAAGGCGCTGGAGGATGTGCGCGCCAAAATGGATTTGGTGCGCTCCCAGTTTCCGACCGAAGCCGAAGAGCCTGTCATCCAGGAATTCAATGCCGCTCTGTTTCCGGCGATTTTCGTCACCCTGTGGGGCGATGCGCCCGAGCGCGTGATTTACCAGCATGCGCGGCTGCTCAAAGACCGCCTCAACAGCATGCCCAATGTGCTGGAAGCCAAACTGATTGGGCAGAGGGAAGAGTTGCTGGAAATTGTCGTCGATCCGGGCAAGCTGGAAACCTACAATATTTCTGCCGAACAATTGATACAGATTGTGGCGCGCAACAACCGCCTGATTGCCGCCGGCAATCTGGACAATGCGCAGAGCCGCTTTTCGGTCAAAGTGCCGGGCGTGTTTGAGACCGCGCGCGATGTCTATGAATTGCCGCTCAAAGTCCATGAGGAAGGCGTGGTGCGCCTCATGGACATTGCCGACATTCGCCGCAGTTTCAAGGACCGCGATGTCTATGCCCGCTTCAATGGCAAGCCGGCGATTGCGATTGAGATTACCAAGCGCATCGGCGCCAACATGGTGGACACCACGCGCGCGGTGCGCGCCACCACCGCCGACTTCACCAAGGATTGGCCGGAACCGATACGGGTGAGTTTCTCCTCCGACACGTCCGACTTCATTTTTGAGATGCTGCATTCGCTGCAGATTTCCATTACCAACGCGATTTTGCTGGTGATGGTGCTGGTGGTGGCGGCGCTCGGCCTGCGCTCCGCGCTCTTGGTTGGCACCGCCATTCCCACCTCCTTCATGATTGGCTTTTTCATTCTGGCTTTGAGCGGCTACACGCTCAACATGATGATTATGTTCGGCATGCTGCTGTCGGTCGGCATTCTGGTGGATGGCGCGATTGTTATTGTGGAATATGCCGACCGCAAAATGGCCGAAGGGCTGGAGCGCAAGGAAGCCTATGCGATGGCGGCGCAGCGCATGTTTTTCCCGATTGCCTCCTCCACCGCCACCACGCTGGCGGCGTTTTTGCCGCTCTTGCTGTGGCCGGGGGTGAGCGGCAAATTCATGAGCTATCTCCCCCTCACCGTGATTATTGTGCTGTGCGCCTCGCTGGCAACCGCGATGGTGTTTCTGCCCGTGCTCGGCGGGCTGGTGGGGCGCACCGAGCAAAAAAACTCCGACACCGTGCAGGCGCTCACCGCCGAGAGCAAGACGGATGTGCTGACCATTCGCGGCATGACCGGGCATTATGCCCGCTTCTTGCATGGCGCGCTGCGCCACCCGATTCTCGTTGTCGCCGTCGCCGCCGTCATTCTGGTCAGCGTGGTGCAATTGTTCGGGCGCTACAATAATGGCGTGGAGTTTTCGGTGGATGTGGAGCCGGAGCAAGCCACCATGTTTGTGCGCGCCCGCGGCAATCTCTCGCCCGATGATGCGCTCGCGGTCACCGAACAGGTGGAAGCCTTTGCGCTGGATATTGCCGGCATCGAATCCGTCTTTGTGCAGGCGGGNCCCAATCTCTCGCGCGAAAGCGGCGGCCCGCAAGGCTCATCNCCGCGCGACACGATTGGGCAGGTGACGATGGAATTCAGCGATTACCGCACGCGGCCGCGCTCGCGGGTGCTGATGGAAGAGCTGCGCCAGCGCGCCGCGGTGCTGCCCGGCATCAGCCTGGAAATGCGCGAGCAGGAGCAAGGCCCGCCCGGCGGCAAGGACATTCAGCTGGAAATCAGCGGCCCCAACATGGCAATCTTGAGCGAAACCGCGGCGCAAGGTCTATGAGATTTTGGAATCCGGCCGCTTCGGCCCGGTGGTGGATTTGGAGGACACGCGCCCCCTGCCCGGCATTGAATGGGTGCTCAAGCCCGATCGCGCCGCGGCCGGGCGCTTTGGCGCGGATGTGACCACGATTGGCGCCATGGTGCAGATGGTCACCAATGGCATTCTGGTCGGGCATTACCGCCCCGATGATTCCGAGGACGAGATTGAGATACGCGCCCGCTATCCCGACCAGTCGCGCTCCATTGAGGATTTGGACCAGTTGCGGGTGAACACGCCGTCGGGCAATGTGCCGATTAGCAGTTTCGTGCAGCGGGTCGCGCTGCCGCGCACCGACACGATTACGCGCGTGGATGGGCGGCGCGTCATGACCGTGCAAGCCAATATGGCGCTGGACCCGGCGACCGGCGACAAATATCCGCCCGACCAGGCCAAAGCCAAAATTGAAGCCTGGCTCGCCGAGCAGCAATTTCCCTTCGGTGTGGGGGCGCGGCTGCGCAGCGATGAGGAAGCCGATGAAGCCAGCGCCTTTTTGGGGCGCGCCTTCATCGCCTCGCTCTCTTTGATGTTCATCATTTTGCTGATTCAGTTCAACAGTTTCTATTACGCCTCGCTCACCATTCTGACGATTGGGCTGTCGGGCGTGGGCGTGATGCTGGGCATGCTGGTCACTGGTCAGACCTTCAGCGTNATTATGACCGGCACCGGCGTGATTGCGCTCGCCGGCATTGTGGTCAACAATTCCATTGTGCTGATAGACACCTTCATTCGGCTGCGCGACAGCGGGCTGGCGCATGCCGATGCGGTGCTGCGCGCGGCCGGGCAAAGGCTGCGCCCCATTTTGCTCACCACCATCACCACCATGGTGGGGCTGCTGCCGATGGCGCTTGCGGTCTCGGTCAATTTCTTTGACCGCAGCATCACCGTCAACGCGCCGATGTCGGGCTGGTGGGTGCAATTGGCCACCGCCATTATTTTCGGGCTGGGCTTTTCCACCCTGCTCACTCTGATTCTGATACCGGTGCTGNTTGCCGCGCCGACNGTGCTGCGCAACGANGCGCAGCGCCTCATCGCNTTCGTGGAANCGCTTGCGGTGCGGCTGCCCTGGCCGGCGGCGCTCCGCCGCTCTTGGGCCAAAACCGGGGCCAAAGTCTGGAGCAAAATCCAGGCGCGGCGCGCCCGCCGCAAGCCAGAGGGTGCGCCCGCGTCCTCAGCCCTTCCCGCGGCGCTGAAGCGCGAGCAGGATGCGCCGCCCAGTGCGGCGGAATAGCCGCCGCAGCGCGGCCGCCCACTGCAAGCCGGGCGGCCAGGATTTGGTGAAATACGCATAGCCGATGGGCAAGAGCAGCCAATAGCCAATCCCCACCAGCATCACACCGCTCCAGAACAAGGTCCAGAGCGCGGCCGCCGCCACCCCCAGCCCGAACAGAAGCGGCACCACATAATCGCGGTGCACCCGCAGCGGCAGGTTTTTGAGCGAAAAGGTCGGCAGGCGGCTCACCATCAAAAACGAGACGCCAATCACATAGCAGCCCACCAGCCAGGGCCAGTCGCGCAAGGAAAATGCGCCGGCAAAATCCGCCGCCAGCGGCCACAGAATCAAAATCCCGCCCGCCGGCGAGGGCACGCCGCTGAAGAAGGGCTTGGCGCTGTGGCGCTCATTTTCCTTTTCCACATTGAAGCGCGCCAGGCGCAGCGCGCAGCACACCGCATAGACCAGCACCACCACCCAGCCCAGACGCGGCTGCAAATAGAGGCTCCAACTATAGACAATGAGGACCGGCGCGACGCCGAAATTGAGAAAATCCGCCAGCGAATCCAGCTGCGCCCCCAGCGCGGTCTCGGCGCGCAAGAGGCGCGCCATCGCGCCATCCAGCCCGTCCAGCACCGCCGCCAGCAAAATGGTCAGCACCGCCAGTTCAAATTTGTTGGCGAAGCCGAAGCGCAGCGAAGACAAGCCGGCGCAAATCGCCAGAATCGTAATCGCATTCGGCAAGAGCCGCCGCAGCGGCAGGCGCTGACCAGCCTGCTCAAACTGCTCCACCGCGGCAATCACGGTTCTATTCTTTTCGGACTTGTCCGTTCTCATGGTTTTGCGTCTCTCTGCTTCGCTCTTGCGTTTTGCCAGCTGCTTTCCTGGCTGCTTCCTTATCAGACCCGCGCCAGCGCGCCAGCACGGTTTCGCCGGCAACCGCGGTTTGCCCAACCCCGACCAGCGGCTCGGCATCATCGGGCAGATAAAGGTCCACGCGGCTGCCGAACCGTATCAGCCCCAGCCGTTCGCCGCGGCGCAGGCGCTGCCCTTCTTCCACGAAGGACACGATGCGGCGCGCCACAAGCCCCGCAATCTGCACCACGCCGACATGCTGCGCCGGCGCATCGGCCAGCTGCAGCAGCACCACCTGGCGCTCATTGTGCTCGCTGGCTTTGTCCAATTCTGCATTAAAAAACTTTCCCTTGCGATAGGCAAGCGTTTTTATCACGCCCTCGGCGGGGGCGCGATTGACATGGCAATTGAACACATTCATGAACACCGCAATGCGCAGGCACGGCTCGCTGCGCCATTGCATTTCGGGCGGCGGCGCGGCGCGGTCCACGCGCACGACAATGCCATCGGCCGGGCTCACGAGCAACCCCGCTGCCTGCGGCACATAGCGCGGCGGGTCGCGAAAAAAGCAGGCGCACCACACTGTCAACACCGCGCCCAGCCATGCCCAGGGCCAGGCCAGCACAGCGAGCAGCGCGGTGAGCGCCGCGCCCAGCGCAATGAAGCGATAGCCCTCCTTGTGAATCAAAAGCAGCTGGTTCCAAAAGCGTCCCATAGGCAAACTTCCTCACGCGCCGTCAGGCTTTGGGCTTTGCGCCGGCGCACAGCAATTTGTAGGTGAGGCTGTCCATCAGGGCATGGAACGAGGCTTCCACAATGTTGGACGACACCCCCATGGTGCGCCATTGCCGCCCCTGGCGGTCGGCGCTTTCCACCAGCACGCGCGTGACCGCATCGGTGCCGCGGCTCAAAATCCGCACCTTGTAATCCACCAATTGCCAATCCTTGATGTAGCGGTGATAGCGCTTCAAATCCTGCCGCAGCGCCCTGTCCAGCGCATGCACCGGCCCATCGCCCTCGCCCGTGCCGACGACCGCCTCGCCGTCAATCTCCAACTGCACCTCGGCATGCGAAATCTTTTTCCACGCCCCATTCTCGCGCTGCGCCGCGACCGTGACGCGGTAATGGCGCACCTGAAAAAACTCCGGGCAGCGCCCGAGCTGGCGGCGGGCAAACAATTCAAACGAGGCTTCGGCGCCATCATAGCTGACCCCCTCAAAGCCCTGCGCCTTGATGCTGCGCAGAATTTTGGTCACCCGCGCATCCTGCGGCTTGAGGCGAATGCCGGCGGCGCGCAGGCGATGCACAATCGTGCTGCGCCCTGCCTGGTCGGAGACCACAATCTGGCGCTGGTTGCCGACAAGGCGCGGGCGCACATGCTCATAGGTGCGCGAATCCTTCATCACCGCCGAGACATGGATGCCGCCCTTGTGCGCAAACGCCGATTCGCCGACATAGGGCGCATGGCGGTCGGAGGGGCGATTGAGAATATCATCCAGACGGCGCGACAATTTGGTCAGCCGCGTGAGTTTCGCGCGCGCCATTTTGAGCTGATAGAGCCGCCGATAGGGGTCTTTCAGCAAGAGCGTCGGCAACAGCGACACCAGATTGGCATTGCCGCAGCGCTCGCCCAGCCCGTTGAGCGTGCCCTGAATCTGGCGCACGCCCGCCCCCACCGCCGCCAGCGTGTTGGCGACCGCATTCTCGGTGTCGTTGTGGGCATGGATGCCAAGCCGCTCGGCCGGCACATGGCGCGCCACTTTGGCGACAATCTCCTCCACCTCATGGGGCAGGCAGCCGCCATTGGTGTCGCACAGCACCACCCAGCGCGCCCCGCTGTCATGGGCGGCGCGGGCGCAGGCGAGCGCATAGGTCGGATTGGCTTTGAAGCCGTCAAAAAAATGCTCGCAATCAATCATCGCCTCGCGCTTTTTCTGCACCACGGCGCGCACCGATTCGGCGATGCTGGTCAGATTCTCCTTCTGGCTGATGCCCAGAGCGGTGGCGACATGGAAGTCCCAGCTTTTCGCCACCAGACAGATGCTGTCGGCATCCGCTGCCAGCGCCGCCGCCAGCCCCGGATCATTGGCCGCCGAGCGCCCGGCCCGCTTGGTCATGCCAAAGGCGGTGAAGCGGGCGCTTGCCAGCGGCGGCCGCTTGGCGAAGAAAATATCATCCACCGGATTGGCGCCCGGATAGCCGCCTTCAATATAATCCACCCCCAGCTCGTCCAGCATGGCGGCAATCTCCTGCTTGTCGGCAAGCGAAAAATCCACGCCGGTCGTTTGCTGCCCGTCGCGCAAGGTGGTGTCCAGCAGATAGAGTCTGGTTTTAGCCATAATCTCACCAGACTAAAACAATTGGCGAAAAATGCTATTCCTTTTTCTGCGCTGCCCGAAGCGGGCAGCTTATTCTTTTGGCGCTGCCCGAGGCGGGCAGCTATTCCTTTTTCTGCGCCCGCAAACGCTCGGTTGCTTTCTCGCGCCCCAGCAAGGGCAGCAGCACCCGCATTTCGGGTCCATGCGCAAGCCCGGTCAGCGCCAGCCGCAAAGGCTGAAAGAGCGCCGCGCCCTTGCGCGGCGTTGCCGCTTTGAGCGCATCCACCCATGTCTGCCAACTCCCCTCATCCCACGGCTCAGGCGGCAGCAGGTCCGCCGCCTCACTGAGAAATGTGCGGTCCTCCGATGCAACCTCCAGCGCAGGGCGCTCTGTCAGCATGGCATAGAAGGGCGGCAGGTCCGCCAGCAGGCTGATATTGCCGCGCATCGCCAGCCAGAACGCCTCGCCGCCATCGCAGCCCCGCTCTTGCAAAAGCGGCTGCACCTCCNNATACGCCATCGCCCGCAGATAGCGCGCATTGAGCCGTTTGAGGTCGGCATCAGAAAAGCGCAGCGCGCTGCGCCCCATCGCCTCCAATTGCAGCGGCGGCTCTTCGCCCGCCTCGCCATCCCCCGCCGCGGGCTGGCTTTGCCCCAACTGCGCCAGATAGGCGCGCAGCGCGCGCGGCTGGTAGCCCGCCTCCGCCAGCGCATCCAGCCCGCGCGCCTTGTTGCGCTTGGACAGGGCGCTGCCATCGGCCTCCACCACCAGCGGATGATGCCCAAAGTGCGGCGGCCTGGCGTTCAGGCAGCGCAGCAATTCCAGCTGCACCGCCGTGTTGGTCACATGGTCTTCGCCGCGAATAATATGCGAAATGCGATAATCCACATCATCCACCGCGCTCGGCAGCGTGTAGAGAAATGCGCCATCGGCGCGCCGCACAACAGGGTCGGACAGGCTCATGGTCGCGACCTTTTGCGGGCCGCGCACCATATCCTGCCACTCGGCGCGCGCGCCCGAAAGCCGCAAGCGCCAATGCGGGCGGCGCCCCTCTTGCTCGTGGCGCGCTTTGTCCGCCTCGGTGAGTTTCAGCGCGGCGCGGTCATAGCGCGGCGGGCGGCCGCGCGCCAGCTGCTGCGTGCGCTTGAGCGCCAGTTCTTCGGGCGTTTCATAGCAGGCATAGATATGCCCTGCGGTTTTCAGCTCCGCAAACACCTCCTCATAGCGCGCCAGCCGCTCCGACTGGCAAAAGCGCTCATCATATTCCAGCCCAAGCCAGCGCAAATCCGCCTCAATCGCCTCCACATGCTCGGCGCGGCTGCGGCTCGCATCCGTATCGTCCA
>JGI24796J26693_1001587_pt1 | contig 11276 bp, 13 predicted proteins | sample PinacodermFT_FD_26693 | JGI IMG/M metagenome (IMG submission 26693)
GAGGTTGACAGCCCGCCGGCCAACTCGAGCCGGACCCGGAGAAGAGAAATTCCGAGGGGGGATGTGAAAACCTAAAGGATCGAAACTCAGTAAGAGTTGAAAGGGTTCCCCCCTGAAAACGAATACTAGATGATGACCCCTGAACGACGAGAAAGCCGGGTGCGCCGGGTGATCTCGGGTAGGCTAAAAGTCAGGACTGGCGGGTCATCCGGGTAGCCAAAGACGAAATAACTAAAAACTGAAAAGTCGGAGGCCAAAGTGAGTCAAGAGTCTTTCAAGTCGGATGTACATCCGGCGAAGAGACGAACCTGGTAGATGGCTACCAGGTAACGGTAACGAAGCAGAAAACTGAGAAATCGGAGTCTTCACCTACGGTCAAGTTCTAGAGGTAATCCGGAACCTACCACCTAACAAAGAATCCCAAAAAACCAACTGATCAACCAACTGAGAAATCCAAAAACAAAAACAAGAATCAAAGTAAGATTAATCAATCAACCAAATGAAACGAGGTAAAAAATGAAAAAGATGAAAAAGATGCTAAACACGATCTTCAGAGTAACCTTCGGAAAACCAAGTGAATCTACAGATCTAGAAAAAATGATCTTCACCCTGATAGGAATGACCTTCTGCACGATAGTAATAATGATAGACAGAGGAATAATTTAATCAGAAATGAGAGGATAAAAATGGAGGAAAAAATGAACCAACTTAAGATCTACCAGGAATTGATCAAATTCATCGATCATCAAATCGATTACAAAATCAAACAGATCAAGGAAATCGATCGAAGAATCGAAGAGAGGGAGATGAGTCGGAGAAAAAGAGGAATCAGAATCTGATCTCACCCCATCCGAATTCAAGGAACCCAGTAAAAATCGGAAATAACCCCGGTTTTTGCTGGGTTTTTGTGCTTTTTGGCCCATTTTTGGCGAAAAGCGCGCAGGGTTGGTGGCTTGGCCTTCTTGTTTTTTGGTTGCCATCCCTGTATTCTATTAATGTTAGCGACACTTTTCGACTTTTCTTGAGACTCCCGATTTTTTTTAATCTTTTCAAGGATTTGCATGATCCTTTTTTTGCTCAAAAAAATCGAAAAATAGCTAAAAATCGTCGAAAAATGGGGAAAAATCCGAAAATGAGATCAAAATGCCTTCCAAAGTTTCAGCCCGAACATTCAATGCACTCGCAAGATACATGCGAAAAAACACTGCAATCCTAGGAAGGGCAGCGGAAAACGTCTCTGATCTCGCGCAACTCACTGGAGTGAGCAAACATCTTCTCGATGGAAATTATGATCCGAAAAATTTGACCGGAAAAGAGAGAAGACAGCTAAAAAGAATCTCAAATCTCGAAAATCTAAGTTCAGCTCGGAGGGGATCATTGATTCTTTTATCGGTTTTCTATTTTTATGCCAGGAGGGAGATGGTTTCTTATTTTTCTGATCAAGGAAAAAAATTTATGACCCAGAAAAAATTTCAAAGAGATTCCAAAATCATCGCAGAATCCCGAGGCCGGAAAAGACATGATATAAGTATGGTCTATGAATCAACGACGGTTCTTCCTTTGAATTATTTTCCGATCGAATGGAGATATCGAGATCCAACTCGGGCCACCCGATACAATTTTCATTGGGGAGCTCCATCTAAATGGAGGGCCTATGGAATGAGATTCATCCGAGTCTTTGGAAATCGGGAAAAAGGGGGTCGGAGAGGAACCACTTATCAAGGAATCGGATTTCATCCCCGGAAAAAAAAGGCCAGAGCTTCAGCAAAATTCCCTGATGATTACTTTTTATTCAGGAGGGTTGGCTATCCAGGAGGGGTTGGGGAGGGAAGTAAAATCACTGGAAAAGAGGGAATCGTTTATCCTCTTTACAATTGGTTTCTGAATGAAAAACGACTTTATCGTCCGATTGGTGAGGAGATGGCAAAAGCCGGGGCGGTTTACGGATCCGAAATTACCCAAACCGTTATTCGATCGGTTCGAGATTCTGCGAAAAGTGAAGGATTAACTTAAAAATGACCCCGATTTTAGACCCCTCCTATCAAAAGCTCCCATAACGAAACCGGAAAAATTTTTTTTTTAAAAAAAATGACCCCGATCTTCGATCCCTCTTGCGATTGCGAGAGCCAAAGCATCAGTAATATCTAAATTTTCTGATTCCAATTCTCTTTTTTCGAGATGAGAGGCCACTGAAAATCGAGTCGATTCTTTATTCATTGATCGATTTCCAAGTAAAGTTCGAGCTGCAGATGCATGCATGGGTAGAATTTTGGATCTAGGAGACGATTTTTCGCAAATCGCAAGGATATATCCGAATGTTTTTCCGATGGTTAAAGCTGCTTGAATGTTGATTTTTTTCATATAGAGATCTTCGATGATAATTTCCGATGGTTTTCTCTTCTTTAAAATCTTCTCAAGGCCATCTCCGATGATTTTTAATCGATCAAAATAGGTGGTTTTATACATTTTTGCTTGAATCAACCCTCGATCGATAAGATTCATTTTTCCTTGATTAAAAAAAATCAAACCCCATCCCAATTTCTGAGATCCAGGATCAATTCCTAGGATGGTTTTTTCATTGAGTGGCTTTTGAGATATAAAGTTCTTCATGATATATAATGATATAGTAATTTTAATCCATTTGATAATCATTTTTAGGAGAAAAAACCATGGCTGGAACTCAAAATCTCAAGAATCAAGTGAAGCTTCTTGAATCCCTCACCGAAGTGCTTCTCGCAGCAAAAGCCGACGACGGCAAAGTGTCTCTTTCCGATCTTTTGGATAAAGATGTTTGGGCCAAAGGCCTCGATTTGGCTTTTCTTTCCAAAGAATTGACTGATGATTTCTCTCTTTTGAAAGAAGAGCTCCAAGATCTGAATAGTATGGAAGCAATCGACGTCCTAACGACATATCTCGATTCATTTGAAAAATTATGGGATGCCTTGAATGCCTAATTTTACCGAAGAACAGTACGATTCTCTCCTCGCGGCGATTGCATCTGGAGCTACATCGGTAACCTACTCGGGAAAAACCGTGAGTTACCGGTCGATTTCTGAAATGATCCATGTGGCCAAATTAATGCGAGTTTCTCTTGGTCTTGAAAAATCAAATCGATCAACTACCCTCCGATATCAGTGTCCGAGGGCGAGGTATTAATGGGAATTTTCAATCGAAAATCCAAGATCAAAGATCTGGAAAAGAAAATCCAGAATCTCGATGAGAAAAATCGTCTCAATGAGAGAAGACTCTATGAAGCCACTCGCGAAAATCGACCCCTGGCTTTTGGAGGGGCCCCGAATACCAGAAATCATTGGCAAGCCAAGCCCCTCCGAGATCAAGCGAGGCATCTTTACGAAAATGATCCTACCGCTCGACGGGTAATAGATTCAATCGTTTGCAACATGGTCGGAAAAGGGATCGTTCCAGTGTCCCGATCCGAATCTGATCTCTTTAAACGAACCGTCGATTCTTATCTTCACCGGTGGATGGAATTTACTGATTTAGATTATGATCAAGATAATAATCTTCCAGGAATTCAGGCCTTGGTAGTGAAAGCTTTGGTTCGAGATGGAGCTGTTTTTGTTCGGAGGGTTGTAAAACGACGAAAACTCATGCTTCAAATTCTCGAACATGACTATTTAGATACCCAGAAAAATGGAGAGAATAAAAAAAATGGAAATGAGATCTTTAATGGACTCGAATATGATCGAAGAACCCAGCGGGTAGTCGCATATTGGCTTTGGCCGTATCACCCCGATGATTCTTTTGGGGCCCCGGGTAGAGGAAATCAATCAACTCAATTTGAAATCTCAAATCCGGCTAGTTTGAGCTTGTCTCCTCTCGGATTTGAATCTGTGAGAATTTTATCTTCTGAAATTTGTCATGTAAAACGAATCGAAAGACCAGGTCAACAAGATGGGGTGAGCTGGCTTTCGCCGGCTTTAATTAAATTATGGGATCTCAGAGAATACGAAGAGGCAAAATTAAAACAGCAAAAATTACAAGCCTCGTTTACTGCTTTTGTTCAGGATAATTACTCCCTTTCTGAGGAAGAAAGGGCCGATTTAATTGGAATTGATCCGGAATCACTCGATAAGATGTCCGGTCGGACGATTTCACCGGGTCATATCGAAGATCTTCCTCCGGGAAAAACTATTACTTTTCCATCCCCTACCGCAAATTCAGACGAGCGATTTGTCGAACGATGTCTTCGATCGATCGCGGCAGCATTAGGGGTCTCTTATGAGATCTTCAATGATTATTCTCAGGTTTCTTATTCTTCTGGAAGAATGGGATTCCTCGAAATGGATCGATACTTAAAACATATCGTAAAAACCGTGATCGAGCCCCAATTTTTAACCAGAATTTCTGAATGGGTTTTGATTCATCTTGAAATGAATGAAATGCTGCCTCCGAATCATGATATCGAAATCAGTTGGACTTCACCCGGTAGAGAAATGATTGATCCTCAAGCAGAGGGAGGGGCGCTTGCATCCATGGTAGGAGCAAACTTGATTTCAATGAGACAAGCTCACGCGGTTTTAGGTCAAGATTTTGATCGAACCATTCAGGATATTCAGAAATCTAATGATAAGATGAAAAAAGTCGGACTCGGGCCAATGGTTCTCTTCGGAGGATCAGCGGCTACCGAATCTGCGATCGAAGGGAATCAAAATAGAAGAGGAAATGAAAATGGAAATGAAGAGGAAACTCCCGAACCGTCTGAAGAAGAAACACCTCGCGAAACATCGGACTGATTTTCGATCTTTATCCTATCGAGATATCGATGAAGATCATGCGCTGATTGATGTGGTTGTTTCAACCGGGTCTCCTGTTTACAGAGAGGATTATGATTCTTCTGGAAATTTAATTCCATTCTATCGATCCCTTGAGATTTCAGAAGATGCGATTCGAATGGATCGACTTTTATCCGGGGCCCCGGTTTTAGATAATCATGATGATGGCCAATCAGTAACCAAAACCCTTGGTTCAGTAGAAAAAGCTTGGATCGAAGAAGATCGTTTAATGGCCACTCTAAAAATCTCAAAAATTTCGAGAGAAGATAAAGAAGTGGCCCGGAAAATAAAATCGGGAATTATCACAGGGGTGTCGGTGGGAGCAGAAATTCACTCTCAAAAAAATGTTACTTCTGAAAAAGATGATATTATCAAGGTTATAGCAGATGATTGGGAACCCTATGAGGTTTCATTGGTGATGATTCCTGCAGATCGGGAATCAATAATTCGATCGAATAATAATTTTGGAGAATCTAGGATGAAAAATCAAACCGGTCTTTCTGAATCTGATCTCGAGAAGATAATTTCTCGGGTATCTCGTGCCATGGGCAAAGAAGAAAAAGCCATGGATGAAGAAGAGGAAGAAAAAGATGAGACCCCATCGGAATCGGAATCAGAAGACAAAGCCATGGATGAAGAGAAGAATCTCGGAACCTCGGAAGTCCTGATGGATGTGGCGGACGAAGTCGCAGGAGCTGCAGTGGATGCTTTACCAGATTCGGTTCCTGAGGAAGTAATGAATGAAGTTGAGATGGCCGTCGAAGAAGCGGTCGAAGAAGTTGTCTCAGAAGAGGAAACTCCGATGGTAGATGAGCTCGCAAAACTCATCAGAAAACAACTCATCAAAAAGGGGTATGGAAAAAAGATATCACCTAAAATTCAAAGGAGAAAATCGATGAAAATTTCTCATGATCCTCATCATGAAAAAAAAGCTATTCTCGAATTTAGAGGAAAAGCCGAAGATGCTTTGGCCGGGAAAATTTCTCGAGGAATGTACAAAGTTGATTCAGATAATAAAATGAAAACCATGAGCATGGTTCAATTAGGAAGATCTTTACTTCATCGATCTGGGTATCAAAATGCGATCGATATGTCGTCTTCTGATGTTTACAATCACCTGATTGGTGGAAGACATGAAAGAAGAAATTCGGCCGGTGGCCCAATCGCAGTTTCTTCAGATTTTGCAAATTTGCTTACAAATGCGATGACCAAGTCGGTTATGGCCTCTTATGAGGAAATGAGAGGGAAGCAATCTTTTGATCCATTCGTAACCCGCCAGACGGTTGAGAATTTCAAGGATCAAGAAAGAGTTCAATTAGGTGAGCGAGCTGATCTGAAAGAAGTCGCACCCGGGGCGGATGCAGAAATCGCCGCGATGAGCGATCGAAAAGAAACCTATAAAGTCAAAACCTACTCCACAATTTTCCAATTAACCAGGCAGGGATTCATCGATGATGATACCGGTGAATTACAGAAAGTTTTGGCCTCTGGAAAAGCCGCAGCTGATCTCGAAAGTGATCTTGTTTATCAGCAAATCACTGGAGGAACCGTCGGTGGACAGGGTTTATTTGTTTCTTCAAACAGAAACTCAGTTTCCGGTGCAAATGCCGCACTTGGACACGAAAGTTACACTGGGATCAAAGCTATTTTCAAAGGACTTGCAACTCAAACTGGTCTCGATTCTAGCTCACCCCTTCATTTGACTTTTGGATATTTATTGGTACCGGTTGAATTGAATTTTGCGGCAAATCAATCGAAGCAAGTCCAATATCCAGCTGTGATTTCATCTCCAAACCCATATGCAGATATGTACACGATCATCAGTGAACCGAGGTTAGATCAAAACTCAACAAGTACCTATTACGGACTTGCCAGCGAAGCCGGCCCAGCTCACCCGTTTTTGGAACTCGGAACAATTTCTGGGGCCCCAATTATGAAATATGAAGAATCATTTTCGAATGATGTTTTAAAGTGGAAACTCACCCATGATGTGGGAGCCAAAGTTTTAGATTATCGATTAATTTATAGAGTTCAGGGAGCTTAAAATGGTAGCAAGCGCAGGAAGTGATGGGTCGGTAATCCAGGTTACCGCGACCCGAAATTATACTAAAGGAAATTTTTGGGCCAAAGGATCCGTAGCTGGGGTTTGTCTCGATACGGTTTCCAGTGGTGAAATTCTCACAGTTCAGTTGCATGGGGTTTTCAAAAATGTTGGCAAAACCGCAAACAATGTAAATGTCTCCCAAGGAGATAAATTATATGTTTCCGATGGAAGTTCGACGGTTAATAAAACCTCGGCAAGTCGAGTCGCAGCTGGGTATGCTTTAAACTCGAGCGGAACTGGGGCCGGCACGGTTGATGTTTTGCTCGCTTTAGGGGCTGGTTGATCATGAATTTTGAAGGGTTGGCTGATGCAGCTAGCGGATCAATTATTGTGATTTTCGGAGAAGCTTTTTCCATCTTAGATTTAATAAATCCATCAAATGACCCTCTTCCGGTGAAGGGGGTTTTTGATGAAACCCTAAATCAAGCGGTCGACACAGAAATTCCGGTTTACATTGAATCACCAAATATCCTGATGAGGGATGAAGATTCCCAGGGAAGATTGGATAAAAGGAAATTTCAGATAAGAAGGGAGTCAACTTCCGAGGTTTTTAAAATCGTAGATCTTCTCAGAGATGAGATCTCTACTACCAGATATATTTTGGAGAAAATCGATGGATGAAGATGATTTAAATATTAGGAAAAAAATCCGAACGGCTTTACTTCCTGATCCGAAAAATTATTCTTCATCTCCTTTGGCCGTGAAAACGGTAGACGATATTTCGAAAGCCATCGGGCCTCCAAATGAAGGAAATTATATCGATTTGAATCCTGGGGTTCCATCTTATGAAGAAGATGAATTACCTAAGATTCATATTGAGATGGCCAATGAAATCTCAGAAAGAAATTCCATCTCTTTAGATCAAAGAGATAAAAGTTTCACGATGAATATTACCTATTATTCCCTGGGGTATCTTGATGGAGATTTCAAATTATTTAAAAATGAGGATCGAGAAAAAATGTTAACTCATCTCGAAAATGTCGGAATCGAAATTGATCGATCGATTTTCAGATCATCGGTTGATCGAACCCTGGGAGTTACAGAATTTGATCTTGAAAATATCGAATATAATATCGATCGATCTCAATCGGGTCAATCGATAGTCGGGAATACCCGGTTGAGATATACAATAAATTATTACATCCAATATCCTAAATAGGAGAGAAAAATGGCACAATTAATTTCAGTCAGGACTTCCACACTTGCGGTTGTCAAAAAATTGACAGAGGGAACTTTAACCAAGCCTACCGCGGGTAACCAATTCCTTGCGATCCAACCCGATATTTCATTTTCTCCGAATTTTACCACGGTAGAAAATCCTGAAATAAAAAATGATATCATGGCCGGCCAAGTGGCAATTTCTGGGGAAGAACCCAGTGCAACTTTTTCCCATCTTTTTAAAGGAAGTGGAACCGCCGGAATGGCCCCGGCTTTCGGAACTTTACTCGAGTCCACTTTTGGAACCGTGAGATCCGAAAATACCGATATTCCACTTGCGACCGGGTCGACAAAATCCATTCTCAAGATGAGTAATAGCAATGCAAACAAAGTCAAAAAAGGTGACACTCTCTTAATCAAAGGATCGGGAGGGGTGAATGAATTAATGCCGGTTTCTGGGGTTTCAGGAACCGATGTAAGACTGGCTTTTGATATTCCAGATTCAGTGGTTACTGCGATCAGCTCTTCTGCAAATGCAGGCCCATTTACAAGCTATGTTCCGAAATCAACTGATCTACCGGTTTTCGATCTTTGGCATTATCTCGGGGGTGGGTCTGGAGGCCTTGAAACTCTTCAGGATGGGAGAACAGTTTCGGTTGCGATTTCTGCGAATGCAAAAGAGAATTTGAATGGAACTTATACCCTCGAAGGAACCGCATATCGACTCAATGATACTGCTCAATTGAGGCAGCCAAACAACGCGTTTAACTCATCTACCAATAATTATTCTCCAACCGTAGATCCCTCCTTTGAATCAACCCCTCCCATCATCTCAAGAAATCAGAGATTATATGTGGGGTCGGCTTCGGGAGAAAATACTTGTCTAAATGCTCCAAGCTGCAGTTTTTCGATTACTACTCCGAAAACACTTTTAACCAGTGTTTGCACTCCCAGTGGAAATTTCGGAACCGTGATAAATGAGCGAACCGCTAGTATGACTGTAACGACCTTCTTAGAAGAAAATGATGCTAGATTTTTTAAGAAATTCCAAGATAATGACAAAGTGTCTTTTTTCTTTGCCGGGGGTGCAAAAACCGGGACGAGTTGGACGGCCGGAAATTGCTTCGGAATCTATGGATCCGAGGCCTCAATTTCCTCTTTCTCTCTTTCTCAGGTAGATAATGTTTGGGCCCTTGAAATGACCCTCCAATGTTATTCACCCGGTGATGGATCTGGATCTATATTTGTTTCATTTTGCTAGTTTTTTGGAGTGAAAAATGGCTGAAAAATTTATCGATAATCATGAATTCCTCATGGATTATTCTCAGAAAGATCAAAAATATGTGATCTTGGGATTCATAAAATACCAGGCCTCCGATCATTTTACCCGTCTTTGTTTGGGCCAAGAAGAAGACGAAAAACAAAATGATTATCTGAAGAGAATTTTTAATATTTGTCTAGAAGCCATCACTGAACTTGAGATCAAAGTTTTCAATCGAGATGAAGAAAAAAATCTCGAGGATTATAAAAGTCTCAAAGATCAAAAACTTCTCATCACTGATAAGAATGAATTATTGAAATATGGATTTTGTGGAAATGTTTTGAATGGATTTTTCTCTGATTTTGCGGCCGGGGCCGACTTGGGAAACCTCTGATCGGGGAAATAAAAAAAGCGGTTTACGCATCCTGTAAACGGATCGAAATCGAAACCCCAAGGATTAATAAATATATGTCTGAATATTATCATTTGAAAACCTTAAAATCCTTAGGAATTTCGGTTCCATCAGATAATTATCATCCGAAAGATCTCGAAATTTTATGTCGGATCGAACAGGAAACCCGAATTCTTGAATCAAAGGAATCTGAAAGAAGATTGAATCAGAAAAGGGGGTAAAAAATGCCTGTCGAAGATTTTACCCTGAAAATTTCCACTAATTTTGATTCTAAGAATTCGGTTGAAGAATCCGAAAAACTAGCTGAATCTTTTGATCGAATCGGAAAAAGAGCTGCATCTGCTGCTGCGGGTAGCGAAAATCTTTCCGGTTCTCTCGGAGATGATCTCTCAAAAGCGGCCAGTAATTCAATGAGATCCATTGAGGGATTAGGAGGGGCCACTGAAGCTACCAATCGGCTAATCCTAGCCAGTGTTCGAAGTATCAATTATTGGGCCCAAAATCTCTCTAATTTCATCAATATTGGTAAAGCTGCGATCTCTTCGATCAGAGGAATCGCTGATTCATTTTCTGGTCTCCTCAGTGGAATTGAGGAGGGTGGAAAAAGTATCGGGCTTTTTGAAAATTCTCTGAAAAGTATCCAAGCGGCAACCGGATCATCATCATCTGCTCTGGATGATTTTAATGATTTTTTAAGTGAATTATCCACCAAATCAGCGGTTTCGAGTACCTCGCTTGCGGGGGTTGCAGCTCGGTTTACGGCCCTCGGACTTTCCCAAAAAGAAGCCGGCGAGGGGGTTCTGGCGGTTTTAAATATCACCCGGTCTACAGGAGAGGAAATTGAAACCGTCGCTTCTGCGATTTCCGATTCAATTCGGGGTACCGCTCGAGGGGTGAATGAATTAGGGATTAATTTAGGAAATCTGACCAAAGAAGAGCTTCAGCGAGGAGAGGCAATTGGTCGGATCAGTGAACTTTATGGAAATTCTCTGGTTCCACTCGAAAGATCTGACCAATTCATTGATGAAATCAGAAGAAAATGGGATCTGATTAGGAGTTCGATTTTTAAATCGATTGCATCATCAGAAACCGTGAAGCGAATTTTCGAATTGATCTCGGATTCTCTCACCGCGGTGAGTAAAAACCTCCCAAATATCGCTGAGTTTATCGATTTGGCTTTCAAGGAAGCTGTAGCCAGGGCCATTGAATTCAAAGCTGAATTAATTGAGGCCCGGGGTGAAGCAATTCTGTTTGCAAATCAGATTGCAACTGCAGTTTCAGCTATTTCGACTGCCCGCGCGATCGCTTCTGGTAATGTTATTGGGGCTGGAATCGGACTCGGGGCCACGATAACCGCTGGGGTTGCGACTGGGCAAGCTTCCGAGGCCGCATCTGCAGCTGACGAGGAGGCCAAAAAACTTCGAGAAACAGCAGGCGAAATCCGAGATGGAACGGTAGATATTTTTGATGAATTAAGAAAAAAACTCGGATTAATCGATGAAAATACCGATAAAACTTCCGAAAACTCCACTTCAAATCTCGATG
>JGI24796J26693_1001595_pt1 | contig 11206 bp, 10 predicted proteins | sample PinacodermFT_FD_26693 | JGI IMG/M metagenome (IMG submission 26693)
AATAGCACCAGGCGACAAATTTATGAGTCCCAAAGAAGCACTAGACTGGGGCCTTATAGACAAAATTGTCGCTAAAAGAAACTAGTATTGATTGAATATCTCCTGTTTCTAATTAAATTGAGAATCAGTAACCGATAATTGTGGAGTAATTCTCCTTGAGTTATATGCAATGAGTAAAGAGAACCATAATAGCGACGACGAACTCACGTGTTCTTTTTGTGGTAAACACAAAAGCGAAGTCAGGAAACTTATTGCTGGTCCTAAGGTTTACATGTGTGATGAGTGTGTTGAGCTTTCAGTTGAAATCATCCAACAAGACCGTGAACCGCATTTCCGAAATGAAGACCCACATGCCGTGCCGCCGCAAGAAATTTATCGATTCTTGGATGATTATGTCATCGGCCAAGAGCAAGCCAAAAAAGTGTTGTCTGTTGCCGTATACAACCATTACAAAATGCTGAGTTACAACAATACTGGTGATGTTGAAATTTCTAAATCTAATATTTTACTCATCGGACCAACGGGGAGTGGTAAAACCCTCCTTGCTCAAACGCTTGCCAAACTATTGGAGGTCCCCTTCACTATGGCTGATGCTACGACATTAACCGAGGCTGGTTATGTCGGAGAAGACGTCGAAAATATCATTGTTCGTCTTTTGCAAGCAGCGGAATACGATGTACAAAAGGCGCAAAGAGGCATAGTGTATATTGATGAGCTTGATAAAATTACTCGCAAGTCAGATAATCCGTCAATCACGCGCGATGTGAGTGGAGAAGGAGTTCAACAGGCACTTCTTAAAATTATTGAGGGAACGGTGACCTCGATTCCTCCAAAAGGAGGGCGTAAACACCCCCAGCAGGAATTCCTTCAAATTGATACAACAAATATACTTTTTATCTGTGGTGGAGCATTCTCAGGCTTGGAGAAAGTTATTCAACAGCGTACCCATCCTGCGGCCGTGGGCTTTGAAGCTACTATATCTGACTTTGAGGAAAAAGGGTTAAGTGAACTACTCGCTGATGTTGAACAAAGTGACCTGATGAAGTTTGGTTTAATTCCTGAATTTGTTGGGCGGATCCCAGTTATTGCAACCCTTGAAGAGCTTGACGTTGATGCGCTAAAAAAAGTTCTAGTTGCCCCTCGTAATTCCCTAGTTAAGCAATACCAAAAACTATTTGAACTTGATGGAATTAAGTTGACTTTCACCGAAGACGCAATTGCTGCGATTGCACAAAAGGCGGTTGAATTGAAGACCGGGGCACGTGGCTTACGGTCAATAATTGAAGATTTATTACTTGATACAATGTTTGAATTACCCTTGGATGGTGAAGTCAATGAAATTGTCGTCTCTGATGCCGCAGTTTTATCTCAAGCACCGCTATTGAAGTTTTATTCGGAAAAAAAGATGTCTAATTCTATGCGCTCACGTAAAGCTTGGTAAATGAGTTTGTTGTGAGTTAAGTTGAACGAATCAATAATAATTAATGTCTCTAGCAATCAGAGGATAAGGAACGTCGCCAGAATTACGAGCCCAAAGGGTGTATGCCGGCAATCTTATTTCTAAAACTGCATTGGAAATTTAATTGAACCCTGAATAATCGGTGGTCTTAAGTAATTGAATTTGTACAGCTTTTAGTCTATAGTACCGGGGTCTATATCTTGGTGTGAAGATACAAGAACAGCAATTGAGGATTAAATTGTAATACAACAATTGTTTACTTTTCTTTTGAGCAAACGGGCTTTACGAAATGGACTTAATTAAACGCGTGTTAACTTGGTGGCATTCTCAAACATTGGGAACGCAACTGTTTACNTGGCGGAAAGGCATTCGGGTTGGCGAAGACCTTGAAGGAAACGTGTTTTACCAAACCAAAGACGGTTTACGACGATGGATTGTTTACAACGGTGCAATTGAAGCAAGCCGAGTTTCTCCTGAATGGCATGGATGGCTTCACTACACTTNTTCAGAGCCACCCACCGAGGAGCCACTTTCAAGAAAAAAATGGGAAAAAGACCATATTCCCAATTTAACCGGTACATCGCAGGCTTATGTTCCTAAAGGTTCCTTACGCAATAAGTCCAATTCAATTCCCTCTGACTACACCCCATGGAAGCCAGAGTAAGCCCAAGAGTTAAGAAAATGATGGATAGCAAAGTAGAGGCATTTGTGGGATTTGTAGTCCTGGTGTTTGCCGCAGGGTTTTTGTATTGGCTTTTTCAAGCTAATGACGTTTATGTCGCAGGCGATAGTTATGAAATTGTTGCTGAATTTAGATCAGCTGAAGGGGTTGGAGTGGGTACCGAGGTGCGTCTTGCTGGAATAAAAGTCGGATCTGTTTATAAAATGAGACTTAACCCTGATAATCTTAAAGCCTCTGTTCACATGTCGGTCGATTCAGATATCCAACTCACGACGGACACATTATTTTCAGTTTCCACTGAGGGCTTACTCGGTGGAAATTATATTGATGTATCTCCCGGAGTGGAAGACACGGTTATCAAACCAGGAGAACAGGTAAAATTCACTCAGTCCCATGTTGATTTTCTCACTCTACTAGCTCAGTTTGTGGGTGAAGAAAGTTAGTCAAATAATTCGCCACGGAATCGTGCTGTGCTGGTTTGGGCTGTCCGTATCTGCGCAAGGAATTGCACCAGAGTATCGCGATGAGCCGGACTCAGACTTTCAGGCTCAAACCGGCCGGAGTGCAATTATCCGAAGTCTTGACAGTATTGCTGGAAAAACAGAAGATTTTGAAATTGCAACTGGGCAATCCCTCAATACTGACCGCTTCAGTATTACCCTCCACGATTGCCGCTACCTTCCAGAAAATCCTCAATTGCATTCCTTTGCTTTTGTCGAGATTAAGCAAATCAGTGATAATACTGAAATCTTTAATGCTTGGTTGATCTCACAATTGCCGGCTCTATCTGCGGTTGAGCATCCACGCTATGACTTTTGGCTGATACGTTGTACAACTTCGGAGCCAGAAGAAGCAAGCGGAAGCGAAGTGAATTGACTTTTAGGGTGTTTGATATAGGTGGAGAGTAATTTCTGAAAGCGTTCTTCGGAAATTTCTTCAGCCCCCATACTTGCTAAATGTGTGGTCGGAACCTGAGCATCAAGCACTTTGAAGCCGAGCCGATTGAGATGGTCAACAAGGAAAATGAAAGCAACTTTTGAGGCATCGGATTTTCGTGCAAACATACTTTCGCCGAAAAATACTCGATCAACTGCAATACCAATGAGTCCGCCAACGAGAACACCATCTTTCCACGTTTCAATCGAATGGGCAAGGCCATTTTCAAACAATTGTTGATAAACAGATTTTATGGCAAGATTGATCCACGTGTCCGGCCGCTCTGCACATCTGTCAACAACATCAGTGAAGCTATCATTCATGGTTACTTCAAAATGCTCGCTGCGAATTCTTCGTTTAAGTCTTTTGGAAACAATGATCTTATTCAAAGGGACAATAAATCTCTGTTCACTGGTGCACCAATCAAAGCTAAACGGGTAATCGGAACCTCCCATCATAAAGTTTCCCCGGGCGTATTGTGAAACTATTCTAGCTAGTTTTTGATTCACTTGAATTCTGATGGTGATTAAGCCGGCGATTCAATATAACCTTGGTTACCCATAATGGTTTTTAATCCAACTCTCCAGCCAGTGGATGTCATACTCAGAATTAATGAATTCTTTATCCTTTAAGATTTCTTGGAAGAGGGGTGCAGTTGTCGCAATCGGGTGCACAATTAATTCTTCTAAAGCACGTTTGAGTTTTGCTATTGCCCGGCTACGGTCAGTGCTATGAGCAATGAGTTTGCCAACCAAGCTGTCATAGTCCTGGGGGATGGTATATCCGTTGTAAAGTGAGGAATCCATGCGAATCCCTAACCCACCTGGTGAATGATAGATATCAACTTGACCAGGGCAAGGTCTAAAGTTAGGTAAGGCCTCGGCGTTGATGCGGACTTCAATGGCATGGCCTGAAGGCTTCAGTGAATTTTGTTTAAAGGAAAGCGGATTTCCTGCAGCGATATTGATCTGTTCTCTGACTAGATCAATGCCAAAAATAGCTTCGGTTACTGGATGCTCTACCTGTAANCGGGTATTCATCTCAATAAAATTAAATTCTCCCTCATGATACAGAAACTCAATAGTCCCGGCACTTGAGTAACCCATGTTAGTGATAGCATGAGTACAAATCTTACCAATTTCAGCGCGCACCTTGGAACTGATAACGGGGCTTGGTGATTCCTCCAACAGTTTTTGATGTCGCCTTTGGAGAGTACAATCACGTTCCCCAAGATGAACTGCGTTTCCGAAATTATCAGCCAATATTTGAATCTCAATGTGGCGGCCATTGGATAGAAATTTTTCTAAATAAACTTCCCCGTTCCCAAAGCTGGCAATAGCTTCTTGCTGAGCGGTTTGAAACGCCTCACTAAATTCGGATTTGTTATGAACGATTTTCATTCCCCGTCCCCCACCTCCAGCAGCTGCTTTAACAATCACNGGGTANCCAATTTCTTGCGCGATTGTTTTGGCTTCCTCAGGGGAATTAAGACTTTCGTTCGGTCCGGGGACACATGGAACACCAAGTTCACTCATCACCTTTTTTGCCGAAATTTTATCCCCCATCATGCGAATATGGTGTGCTGATGGGCCGATAAATATGATTTCATGATCTTCAACCTGCTCAACAAATTCAGCATTTTCAGATAGGAACCCATACCCTGGGTGAATCGCTTGTGCACCGGTAATCTCACAGGCCGAAATTATGGCTGAATACGAGAGGTAACTATCTTTTCGTCCGTGCGACCGAGGTGGGCCGATGCAAACGGTTTCATCGGCCATGCGGACATGCATAGCATCTTGGTCTACGGTCGAATGAACGGCAACAGTTTTAATGCCCATTTCCTTGCACGTACGAATAATGCGTAGGGCAATTTCACCCCGATTGGCAATCAAGATTTTAGAGATCACAGGTGGCAACCAATAGCAATTTTTAGTAACGACACTGAAGGCACGTTTGATAGTTAGCGGATAATCATCAGTTCAGAGTTATATTGGACGGGTTCGCCATCCTCAACAAGNATTTTTTCTACGGTACCTGAGTGAGGAGCTTCAATGTGGTTCATGGTTTTCATGGCTTCAATAATCATGATTGTTTGACCAGCCGATACAATTTGACCAACTTTTACAAATGGTGCTTCAGCCTCGGGGCTCGCACCTAAATAAGCAGTGCCAACCATTTCTGAATAGACCATTCCTTCGGTATCGTTGGGGAGTGCTTGTGATTCATTCTCAAACTCTAAAGATCTAGAATTCATTGGTGTCGGATTGTATTGTGATGCGCCCAGATGTGGAATGGGTTGAACAAGTTTCCCACTCGAAAGTTTGATATTAATGGTTGATGATTTGCTGTCCTTAATGGAAATCTCAAAGTCATCCAAGCCATTCTTTTTGTATATTTCAACGATGCTTGAAATAAAGTCAATTTTATCATCTGAGTTATTCATTATAATTTCTCGTTAGTCATCTTGGACTCATATATAACGCGGGCAGCAGTCTGTTAACTCTAACCTTCGTCAATGATTGCTAATAATTCGTCTTTTTCTAAATAGCCTCTATAAATTTTATTGTTAATAATAAAAGTTGGGGTCGCATTAATGCCCAAATCAGCGGCAATGAATTGGTTGGAGTAAATCACTGAATCAACACTTTCGTCAAACATTTTATTTTCCAACTCNCCTTGAGGTATTTCAATCTGCATTGCAATCCCATTAACAAATTCTTCGGTAATTGGACTATCTAGGGTTATAAGTTGGTCATGGACATTTTTGTAGGTTTCGGGACCAGCTAACTGCAAGACAGCAATAGCAAGACGGGATGAAACTATTGATTCCTCACTTAGGATGGGAAACTCCTTAATAATCAATTTAATATCATCACGGTCTTGAAGCAAGCTTTTCATGACGGGGTGTGCTCGTCGGCAAAAACCGCATCGATAATCAACGTACTCAACAATTGTAATAGGACCATTAAGATTTCCTCCAGCCCACGAATCCTTATCATTAAATAATTGGTCGGAATACAATTCAATAATTGCGGCCTCTTCTTGAGCTTGATTTTGTGCGGCTTGTTGATCAAGAATTTCGATGACTTCAATAATGATTTCAGGGTTCTCAAGCAAATAATCGCGGACTAAATTACCAAAATCTTCTTTGTCATTGATAACAAAGGGAGGTGTTTCCTGGGCTTGAGTAATGAGTGGAATACTCGCACCAAGGGAAATCAAAAGGACAGCACCTATTGACTTCATGAGGTGGTGGAGACATTGAGCAAAGTTTTTGTTTGCCTGGATAATTAATTTCATCGTATTTCTCCTCAGTGTTGTTGCGCGAGATTTGATTTCACTTCACTATAAATGAAGACGGTGAAACTAATTGAATAATTCATAGCAAGGAATCTATAGATACGACTATCTACTGTTAGCGTTTTCACCCAACTCATCAGGTAGTGAGTTAGTAAAATAGGGGGCACCGATGCTATGCTCATTGGCAGGTGCAATTTTATTTAATACTTGGGATATTTCATTTTGCTTTTGATCATTTTGTTTCACTTGATGCTCAACCTGTTTATGACCAGAGGGTGTTTTAGTGGATTTTTTGTTTCTGTATTTTGGCAGTTGATGTTTGCTTCTCACTGGGTTGATGATTGTTGTCATTCGCTGTTTCATTTTGGGCACCAGCTTTAATGGGTGTTTTACGAGTCGGTTCAAGAGTTTGGTCTGTTTTTGCATTTTTTACAGCCTTTTTACCCTTTGCATAGTTTTTATTTTTATTTGAATTTTTCTCGCTGACTTTCTCATTGGCCTCTTGGAGTTGTTTCTTGCCAGCTTTTTTCTGGCTTCTTCTTGAGCGCTTGGGGGGTGGCTTTTTAACTGACCGTGTCGGTTCTTTGCCGCTAGTGGAAATTGAAGGATCTTCTGGTGAGGCGGTTTTCACACCTGCTTTCGAAGATGGATTTTTGATTTTCTGACCAACGGTGCCATCTGGTTCATCGGTTTGAGTTTTAACATTAATTTGATTTGAACCTATGGGATTATTGTTTTGTTGTACANGNCCATTCGNTTCTTCTGNAAATTCNGATTGGGAATCACCATGCCTCTCATAGGTATTTTTTGACCTGGAATTTTTACTTTGGTATTGCGAGGTTTCATCNAAACGCTGTGACGACCGGGTTTGTCCTCGACTCTTTCGCCTTAGTCTAGGTGAATGCGAACTATTGAGGTAGCTTTCGGCTGCTGTACGCGAATCAAATTTGAAAGTTAATTTTTCTTTGTCGGCGTTGTAAATTCTAAAAGCATAGTCGCGGGAATTCCACCTGGTTTCAACTTCGAAGCGCATCCGGCATCCAAAAATGTCTTCAATACGAGTAATTTCTTTGCGTTGTTCATTCAGAAGGTACTCACTGATTTGGCTTGATACGGAAATATTCACATTTCCCACTTTTCGAAAGGAACATTCGGCTTCAACATGGCGAAGGATATTAAATGCAATTGTTTCATCAAGGAGAATTCGGCCAGTTCCATCACAGGCAGGGCAACGTTTTGTTGTATGCCCAACAAGGTCTTCACCGGTTCTTTGGCGGGTCATTTCTAAAAGGCCAATGCGCGAAATCGGGCTGGTGTTAATCCAAGCCTGATCACGTTTTAATGCATTACGAAATAAATCCTGAACTTCCTTGCGATGATGCCATGAATCCATGTCAATGAAGTCAATAACGATAATTCCAGCCAAATCGCGTAATCGCAACTGGCGTGCTATTTCTTCAGCCGCTTCAAGATTAGTTTTCAGTGCTGTTTCAGCAAGGGAACTACTTTGATTTGATTTTGCCGAGTTGATATCAATTGAAACTAAAGCCTCGGTTGTTTCAATGACCAAGTGCCCACCTGATTTTAGCTGAACAATGGGCTGGTGAAGCATTCGAATTTCATCATAAGCACCCCATTGGACAAATAAAGGGCGTGTGCCCACATGAAGTTGTACTTTATCAATTTCATCCGGTGCTAAGGCTTTCACGATTTCTTTTGAGCGTTCATACCCTCTTTCTCCCTGAACAATGATTTTATCCAAACCATCACGAAAATAATCGCGCAAAGTCCGTTCAATAATATCACCTTCTTGCTGAATTAAAGTGGGGGCTTGGCAATTTTGAGATTTCTCAATGATGTCCTGCCATTTTTGTCTGAGGAGTAAGTAATCTTTTTCAATTGCACCATCTAAAGGGATGGACTTGATGGTCCGCATTATTAATCCAGAATCATCAGGGAGATGAAGTTTATTAAATATGTTCTTGAGTTCATCCCGAATTTCTTGTGAATGGATTTTGTTACTGATTGAAAATCCTTTTCTGCTATTTGGCAGATACACACAATATTTGCTCGGGAGGCTAATATAGGTTGTCAGCGCTGGCCCTTTAGCGTGGAATTCATCCCGTGTCACCTGAACCAGTACGATTTGCCCTTGTTCAATGACATCTTGGATTAGGTAGTCGTTCTGCTTGGCTGGTTGACCTCTCTCAAAATGGGTACTCGGATAGTCTTGCTTACCGTCACCACCGTTTAAGGTTTCATCAGAATCTTTATCAAAGGGAAACCCGATTTCCGAAAGATTTTGAGTAAAATCAGAAAAATCACTCAGAAAGGTTGTATTAGTTGCCTGTTCTTCCGAATCGTTCGGTTGTATTTCAAGGTCTTCCTGAGTTATATCTGCAAGGTTGTAGTAATCAGGATGAATTGCCCGAAAGGGAAGAAATCCATGACGTCCTGTTCCGAGTTCAACAAAGGCAGCTTGTATTGAGGGTTCAATTTTATCAATCCGTGCAAGATAGATGTTTCCAGTCAACCGATTGGAATTATTTGCCTCCTGCTTATATTCTTGGATCTCACGTCCCTCAAGAACCAGTATTCGGGTTTCGTTGTCCCCGCTGGTATCAATAAGAATTGAAGATTGCATATTAGTCTCTTGGTTATTTGGGTGATGAGGCCATAAACAAACTCATTATCCACCCGTAAATTAGTATTTTTATTCTTTATGTTCGTTCGCATTACTTATTCTTGGTTTGGAACGGTGCCGATGAATTATTGTAGTTCATGAGATGCACTACCATGGGCTATCATTATTGGTTATTAACGCCTTTTTGAGCCATAAATATAATTGACCTATTGGAATTAGTTACGTAAGAGCCTTTAGAGACGTCTTGGGTTCCCAAAACTCAAACTCAGATAGCTCCCGCTTTTTCTTTCCGCCTCAAACTTTCAAATTATTCCGTTGTTAATCAACGGTGATTAGTTGCCTCAATACATAATAGAGTGTTTTCTAAATTTCAAATGGCAAAAAATAACAGCCAACTATTCACTCTTTAAGAATCAAGCCTTAGAGTATAGTTACACTAAATTGTGTGAATAACTTGAATTAAGAAATGTTTAATTCAAAATTTGACTAACATTATTTGCCTCTAAACTGCACTATATCTATTTTAATGTCAGAGTCAGTTTTCGATAAGCTAATTTACCCCTTGGGTTCAAAGATTTATTAGCATGCCAAATTTCGCTAGAGAATCACACTCTAGAATAGCACCAATACCGCCTAAACCTTTGCCGGTCAGTTCTGTATCGATTAGAAAGCGCATGTGGAAATTCGCTTTAGGTTTTGTAGCTACTACTGTTAGTTGGCTAAGTCTTGCAGTAATTTTTGGTTTCGCCAGCTTATTTCTACTCGTAATAGTGTTCGGTTCGGATCTGCCTACCTATGACGAACTCGGTGATTATTCACCGCCAACGATCAGTCGAATATTTTCTACAGAGGGTAAACTCATTGATGAATTCGCAGCTGAGAGGAGATTATTTACGCCCATTGAAGAAATACCCGATTTGGTCATAAACGCAGTGATTTCGGCCGAAGATAAATTCTTTTTTGAGCATCGTGGGTATGATCCGATTGGTATTCTTAAAGCTGGTATTCAGGCCTTGCAGGGAGANCGGNTACGCGGTGCTTCAACAATCTCCCAACAAGTTATGAAAAATTTTATTTTAAGTGGAGAACGGTCCATTGAGAGAAAAATAAAAGAGATCATTCTGGCAGTTAAGCTTGACCGNAGTTTAGGCAAGGAAAGAATTCTTGAGTTATATCTTAATCAGATTTTCATGGGGCAGAATTCCTATGGTGTCACTGCCGCCGCACAGACCTATTTCAATAAGACATTAGACGAACTAACGATTGCAGAGGCGGCTTATCTCGCTTCTCTTCCNAAAGCCCCATCAAATTATCATCCCACCAGGCAGTATGACCGAGCTCTGGTCAGGCGTGATTTTGTTATTAAAGAAATGGTTGAGAATGGATTCATCTCAGAATTGGACGGTGANAATGCTTGGAGTCAAGATCTTAAAACCGTATTTAGTGGAGATTATCCTCCCTTTCGCGCTTCGTTGCCACCACGCAGTTATTTTACAGACGAAATCCGTCGTCAACTATCCGACAGGTTTGGCCAAAAAGAATTATTTGAAGGTGGGTTAAATGTCCGTGCAACAATTAATCCAGATCTTCAGACTGTAGCCGAAAATGCTCTTCGCAAAACCTTGGCAAATTNTGATCGGATACAAGGAAAATGGGTCGGGACNGGCATCACTCTCCAATCATTAGAAAATTTAGAAGATCGCTTAAGAGATTTGGTACTACCACGTGATATAAATGGATGGCATTTAGCAGTCATAATCTCTTTTGATGATAATCAAGCACGGATTAAAGTAGAGGGTTTAGACGAAAGCGTTGAAAGGTTTATTCCCATAGAAAATATCCAGTGGGTTAAATCAGATTCAAACGGCCAATTGGAACGAGGTGACCGTAGTTTTAAAGATTTCTTGGAAATTGGCGAAGTCGTCTATGTGACACCGATAAGTTCCTCAGAATTAGAAAAGCAAGTATGGGATTTGCATCAAATTCCAGAAGTTCAAGGAGCATTTATTGCCATGGATACCCAAACGGCACGGGTNTTATCTATGGTTGGTGGGTTTTCCTACCAGTATTCATCGTTCAANCGAGCAACCCAGGCTTACCGTCAACCTGGTTCAGCGTTTAAGCCGATTGTTTATGCAACAGCACTAGATTCGGGATTTACTCCGGCAAGTGTTGTTTTTGA
>JGI24796J26693_1001627_pt1 | contig 10996 bp, 13 predicted proteins | sample PinacodermFT_FD_26693 | JGI IMG/M metagenome (IMG submission 26693)
TTCGGCGTGCGGCTGGTGCTGCGCGGCCAGGATGCGCGCGCGCTTGCGGCAGCCGAGCGGGCGCTGCGCGCCGCGCTCGCCGCCGCCGAACTGGCATGAGGGCGGCATGGTTTCACCCCCCGATATGGCGGAGAGTTAATTTTTTGGAAGAATTGAATTTCGCGCCTGATTGTCTTACATAATGGCGGTAGAGGCATAATGGCGTAAGAGGCTGGCAACAGGAAGCAACAAAAAGGTGGAAAGGGCAGGCAAGATGGAACGATTGATAACCTATCAGAATGCCGTCAATGGCGGGGCGTGGCGGGAAGTTGCGCAGGATATTGTGGCGGTGCCGTTCTGGCGGCCCGAATTTTGCCGCGAGGTGATTGCGGCCGCCGACCTTTTGAACGAATTCAAACCCTATGGGCCGGATGTGGAGAAAAACTCTGCCCCCGGGCAGGAGTTGCGCATCCATCGCATTTCGCCGCGCTTTGCCGAAAATTATGAGCGCCATGTGCAGGACTATATCTACCCGATTATCCGCAAACATTGGTGGCCGATTACCATTGGCAAGGTGCGGATGCCGTTTCTGGTGCGCTATTCGGGCGACACGCAGACCAGCATGGACCCGCATCATGATTCCTCGCTGGTGAGCATGGTGGTGCGGCTGAATGATGAATACACTGGCGGCATGCTGACCTTCCCGCGCCAAAGCTGGAACACCACCGGCATTGAGGTGGGCGAGGCCATCCTGTTTCCCGGCAAAGTCACCCATGTGCATTGGGTCTCGCCGCTGACATCGGGCGTGCGCTATGTCATGACCGGCTGGTTCGCCGATGCGAGCACCGAGCCGCATGATGCGGTGGTGGCGTCATGACGGGCGGGCGCGCCGCAGCGCTGGTGCATGTGCTGGTGGTCAGCCTGGCGCGCCGCAAGGCGATGCGGCGGCAGCTGGGCGCGGAGCTCAAACATTTCGGATTTGAAAACATTGACTGGATTGATGCGGTGGATGGGCGCACGCTCAAGCCCGAGCCGCCCTGGCGCGTGGAGGGCCGCCGATGAAGTCTGGCCCTGGTCGGGCTGGCGCGACCCCTATGCCTCGCGCGCCCTCACGCTGGGCGAGGTTGGCTGCACGCTCTCCCATGTGCGGGCGTGGCGGCGCGCCGCGGAACTGAACAAGCCCTGCCTCATTCTGGAAGATGATGCGACTCTGGTCAGCCGCGCGCTCACCAATCTGGGCGGCGTGCTGCAAGATCTGACCCCGCTGGAATACAGCCTGTGCTATTTCGCGCAGCGCAATGATGCCGGCCCCAAGCCGCTCCTGGGGCGCTATGTGCATTTGGTGGATTATCATGCGCTGTGGACTTTGGCCTATATGGTCTCGCCGCAAGGCGCGCGCCAATTGCTGGACTCGCCCTGGCGCGAGCGGCTGATACCGTCGGATGATTTGCTGGCGGCGCGCTTTGGCTTGCACCATCTCAAAGCGGTCAATCGCTCCTACCAGCTGGCGCCGGGGGCGCTGGTGCTGTCCACCAATCAAAAACTGTTTGCGCCGGCGCCGGCCGCCTTTCAGGACAGCCAGACCGAAAAAGCGCCGCCGGTGAAAGAGCCCGATTTGGGCGTGAGCGTGTTCACGGTCGCCACCGAGGACAAGCCCGAATTGCGCCGCCTTGTGGAATCGGGCGCGCGCTATGGCGCGCAGATTGAGGTTTTGGGCATGGGCGTCAAATGGAAGGGCGGCGAGATGGCGAACAATCCCGGCGGCGGGCAGAAGATTAACCTCTTGCGCGCCGCGCTGAAAAAACTGCCGCCGGAGCGGCCGGTGATGTTTGTGGATGGCTATGATGTGGTGATGACCCGCCATATCACGGAGGCGATTGAAGTCTGGGAGCGGCATGGCGAGCCGGTGCTGTTTGCGGCCGAGCCTTTTTGCTGGCCCGACAAAGCCAAGGCGCGGGACTATCCGCCGGCGCAGGCCGACAGCCCCTATCGGTTTTTGAACTCGGGCGGCTTCATCGGGCGCAGCCGCGATTTGCTGGCGCTGATGCGCGCGCCGGTGCAGGATGGCGATGACGACCAGGCCTATTACACCGAGCGCTTTCTGGCGGCGGCGAAAGACGCGTCGGCGCGCATCCAGCTGGATTACAAATGCGAATTGTTCCAGTGCCTGAATGGGGCGCTCAAGGATGTGGCGGTGGATGAGGGGCGCGGCACGCTCTACAATCGGCGCTTTGAGACCACGCCCTGCATTGTCCATGCCAACGGGCCAAGCAAGACATGGCTGGACGGCGATGGCGCGAGCATTGGCGGGCGGCGGCGGCACAATTATGGGGCGATGACGGCTGAGGGCGCTCAACAGGCAGCACCACAGGCAGAAGGGAGGGCATGATGCGCAGCGAATGGGCTTATTATGAATCGTTTCTGGATGCCGCGGCATGCCAGGAGATTGTGGATGCGGCGCTGAAATATCCGATTGAAAAAGGCACGGTGACCAGCGACAGCAAGCTGAAAAAAGAGGTGCGCCATTCGGATGTTATCTTTTTGCAGCGCACCGACCCGGTCTTTTCCAACGTGTTTGCGACGCTGGATTATTGCGTGGACCAGGCCAATGATGAATGGTTTGGCGTGGATTACAATCGCTTTGGGACGCGCGCAGTCCAGTTCACGATTTATCGCGGCGCAGAAGCCGGCGAAAAAGGGCAGCATTACAACATGCATCAGGACAGCACGCTGATTAGCGGCGAGCATCCCAGCCAGCGCAAATTGAGCGTGACGGTGCAGCTGTCGGATGATGCCGATTATGAAGGCGGCGATTTCACAATGCATTATGTCACCCGCCATCCGCCCGCCGATGCCATTCGCAAGCGCGGCACCATTCTGGTGTTCCCCTCGCTGGTGCATCATTCGGTCACCCCCGTCAGCCGCGGCGTGCGCTATTCTCTGGTCGCCTGGTATGTCGGGCGGCCCTGGCGCTGAGCAGAGCGGCATCTGATGGCACGCAAGGGCGACAGCGCCGCACCGCGCAAAAAATCTGCGGCGGGCAAAGCGGCGGCGGGCAAACCGCCCCCGCCCGCGGCAGGAGGAGCGCCTGCCCAAAAAGATGCACCGCAGACAAACGACAAGACAAAAGACGGGGGCGACATCATCGTCTCCACCCGCTATGTCAAGGATTGGTCCTTTGAGAATTTGGGCGCGCCCGAATTGCTGCGCGGCCCGGCGCCGCAATTTGACATTGCGGTGGAGATTGGCGGGCGGCAGAGCGGGGCGCAGGGCGAATTGGTGGAGATTGTGCTCACCATAACGGTCAAGGCGGTGCGCGAGGAACGCACGGCCTTCATCGCCGAGGTCGCCTATGCGGCGCTGTGCGAACTGCGCACCGAGAAGGTGGAGTTGCGCGAACATCTGGTGTTTGTGGATGTGCCGAAACTTCTGTTTCCGTTTGCGGCGCGCGTGATTTGCGACGGCGTGCGCGATGGCGGCTATGAAACCCTGACCTTGTCGCCGCCGGATTTTGAGACCATGTATCGCGAGCGCAAATCCTCTCCGCAAAACGCGTAAAAAAACATACGCCGCGATTCCTGCCCCGCCTTGCGCCGCGAGGCGGTGGATTTTTGCTTTGGCGGCTTGCGCAATTTGCGCTAGGGTGTGGCGCATGAGCCAGAAGAATCGCCAGATGGACAGCAACCGCGCGCCCGCGCGCGCGAGCAACACCAATCCCAATATCGACCCGGTGTGGAAGGAGATTGTGGAGGCGGCGCGGCAGATGAGCCGCAATGAGCCGGCGCTGGCGGGATTTCTGCATCGGCTGGTGCTGTGCCAGCCCGGGCTGGAAAAGGCGCTGGCGACTCATATCGCCGGGAAACTGGGGCATGATGAGCTGGGCGCAAGCCAGTTGACGGATGTGCTGCATGAGGCGTTTGCGGAGGATGTCGGCTTCGCCGCCGCGGCGCGCGCCGATATTCGCGCGGTGCAGGAGCGCGACCCCGCCTGCCGCTCCTGCCTGCAGCCGATTTTGTTTTTCAAGGGCTTTCTGGCGCTGACCGCCTGGCGGGCGGCGCATTATCATTGGCGCGCCGGGCGCCATGGCATCGGGCTCTATCTGCAAAACCGCATTTCCGAAGTGTTCGGCGCGGACATTCATCCCGCCGCCCAAATTGGCAAGGGCGTGATGATGGACCATGCCACCGGCGTGGTGATTGGCGAGACCGCGGTGGTGGGCGACAATGTGTCCATGCTGCACGGCGTGACGCTGGGCGGCACGGGGCGCGAAAAAGGCGACCGCCATCCCAAGATTGGCCAGGGCGTGCTGATAAGCGTTGGGGCGAAAGTGCTGGGCAATATCCGCATCGGCGATTGCGCCAAAATAGGCGCGGGCAGCGTGGTGCTGGCCGATGTGCCGCCCTACAGCACGGCGGTCGGCGTGCCGGCGCGCGTCATTGGCACCGTGCATGGCGAAGAGCCGGCGCGCGCCATGGACCATCAGCTGGATGCGTCCGCCGCCGCCATCACCGACCCGCAGGCAAAGGGCTGATGGTATGAACGCACAGGAAATTGCGCAGATTCAGACCTATCTGCGCCAATTGTTTGGCAATCAGGAACTGCGCGTCAAACAGGGCGCGAAGGAAGACATGGCGGATATCGCGCTCAAGGATGAGTTTCTGGGCGTGATTTATCGCGACAATGAGGATGGCGATGTCTCCTACAATTTTCACATGAGCATTTTGCAGATGGATTTGCCCGATTCATCTTGAGGGGACAGCATGACGCGCTATCAGCTCAACGGCAAAGCCCCGCTCTGCCCGCCAAGCGGGGCCTGTTGGGTCGCGCCTGGCGCGCATGCGATTGGCGATGTGGAATTGTGCGAGAATGCCAGCCTCTGGTTTGGCGCAGTGGCGCGCGGCGACAATGAGCGCATCACGATTGGCGAAAACTCCAATGTGCAGGACAATGCGGTGCTGCACACCGATATGGGCTTCCCGCTTGTGATTGGCAAGAATGTCACCGTGGGGCATGGGGTCACCCTGCATGGCTGCGAGATTGGCGACAATTGCCTGATTGGCATTGGCAGCACGATTCTCAATGGCACCAAAATTGGCAAAAACTGCCTGATTGGCGGGCATTGCTTTCTGGGCGAAAACAAGACCATCCCCGACAATTCCATGGTGCTGGGCATGCCGGGGCGGGTGGTGAAGCCGACCGATGCCGAGTTTGAGNNNTTTGCGCGCGCCAGCGCTGCCCATTATGTTGAGAATTGGAAGCGGTTTGCCAAAGANCTGACGCCGCAATAACGCAAGACAGACCAGAGACAGAGATAAAGAGCAACACTCGCGAGGAGGAGACAGCATGGCGGATTATGAATTTTGTCGCGTGGAGAAGGATGAGCATTTGTGGGTGGTGACGATTGCCCGCCCCGAACGCATGAACAGCCTGCATCCGCCCGCCAATGAAGAACTGCACAAGGTGTTCAATGATTTTGCCGCCGATGATGATGCGTGGGTGGCGATTATCACGGGCGAGGGCGAGCGCGCCTTTTGCGCCGGCAATGATTTGCGCTACCAGGCGGAGGGGCACAAGATTACGGTGCCCTCCAGCGGGTTCGCCGGCCTCACCAGCCGCCATGATTTGCTCAAGCCCGTGATTGCCGCGGTCAATGGGGTGGCGATGGGGGGCGGCTTTGAGATTGCGCTCGCCTGCGATGTGCTGATTGCGAGCGAGAGCGCGCGCTTTGCGCTGCCCGAGCCGCGCGTCGGGCTGGCGGCGCTGGCGGGCGGGCTGCAGCGCCTGCCGCGCCAAATTCCGCTCAAACAGGCGATGGGCATGATTTTGACCGGCCGCCATGTGCCCGCCGAGGAGGGCAAGGCGCTGGGCTTTGTCAATGAGGTGGTGCCGGCCGCTGAGCTTTTGGCGCGGGCGCGCCATTGGGCAACCGAAATGATGGCCTGCTCGCCAATGTCCCTGCGGGCTTCCAAACAGGTCGCCTATCAAAACCTCAACGAAGCGGATTTGGCGCGCGCCAGCGACAACAGCCGCTACGATGCGGTCGGGGCGATGATGAAAAGCGAGGACATGATAGAAGGCCCCAAAGCGTTTGCCGAAAAACGCCGCCCGCAATGGAAGGGACGCTGATGGCTGAGCCGGGCAACGCTGCGCCGACCGATGCCTCCATGCCGGAGGCGGAAGAGGCGGAAGAGTTTGACTATGTGATTATCGGCGGCGGCAGTGCGGGCTGCGTGCTGGCGTCGCGCCTGAGCGAGGATGAGGATGTGCGAGTCTGCCTGCTGGAGGCGGGCGGGCGCGGCAACAACATGCTGGTGAACATGCCGCTGGGCGCAGGGCGGCTGATGGGCGGCACGATTTGCAATTGGGCCTATGAGACCGAAGGGCAGCCATGGCTGCACAATCGCTGCCTGTTCTGGCCGCGCGGCAAGGCGCTGGGCGGCTCGTCGGCCATCAATGGCATGGTCTATATTCGCGGCCATGCGCGCGATTACGACCATTGGCGGCAATTGGGGCTGGCGGGCTGGTCCTATGCGGATGTGCTGCCCTATTTCCGCAAAGCCGAGTGCAATGAAAATGGCGCCAGCCCCTTCCATGGCGGCGGCGGGTTTTTGAGCGTCAGCAATCCGAAAAGCGGCTTGTCGGTGTTTGAGGATTTTGTGCGCGCCGGCGAAGCCATGGGCTGGCCGCGCACCCCCGATTTCAACGGCGCACAGCAGGAGGGTGCGGGCTTCTACCAATTGACGATACGCGATGGCGTGCGCGCCAGCACGGCGCGCGCCTATTTGCAGCCCGCCGAGGCGCGCCGCAATCTGGATGTGCGGGTCAAATGCCTCGTGCATCGCATTGAGTTTGCGGACAAGCGCGCCAGCGCCGTGGCCTATGAGCGGGGCGGGCGCATGCGCCGCGTGCGGGCGCGCCGCGAGATTGTGCTGTGCGGCGGGGCGGTCAATTCGCCGCAAATCCTGCTTTTGTCGGGCGTGGGTCCCGCCGCCTATCTGCGCGGCTTTGACATTCCGGTGGTGAAAAACCTGCCCGGCGTCGGGCAGAATTTGCAGGACCATCTGGATGTGATAGCGCAGACGGAGATGCGCGAACCGATAACGCTGGATGCGCGGCGCACGCCATTGGGGCAATTGATGGTTGGCGCGCGCTATGCGCTCTTGCGCAGCGGGCTGGGGAGAATTCAGGGGCTGGAGAGCGGGGCGTTTGTGAAAACCGATGCGGCGCTGGATATCCCCGACATCCAGCTGCATTTGGTGGCGGCTCTGGTGCGCGACCACACCCGCGTCCAACTGCCGCACAATGGGCTGAGCCTGCATGTGTGCCAATTGCGCCCGGAGTCGCGCGGGCTGGTGGGGCTCAAATCGCCCGCCCCTGAGGAGCATGCGCTGATTCAGCCCAATTATTTGTCCGCCCCGCGCGATTTGCAGGTGCTGCGCGACGGCTTGAAACTGGCGCGCGCGGTTTTGCACAAGCCGCCTTTGGCGGAGCAGACGGTGCGCGAATTATGGCCCGGCGAGGAGGTGCAAAGCGATGCCGAACTGGATGAGTTTATCCGCCGCACCGCGGAGACGATTTACCATCCGGTCGGCACCTGCAAAATGGGAAATGACCGCATGGCGGTGCTGGATGAGCATGCGCGCGTCCATGGGCTTGAAGGTCTGCGGGTGATAGATGCCTCGGCGATGCCGAGCCTGGTTGGCGGCAACACCAATGCGGGCGTTATCATGATGGCGGAGAAACTCGCCGACCATATGCGGGGCTTGCCATTTCGCGCCCCCGAACATGTGCGCATCGCGGAAGATGGCGAGCCGCGCCGCGCCGCGCGCCGGGCATCTTGAAAGCTCCCCTGAGAGACTCCTTGAGAGACATTCATGGCTGCGCCGCAGGTTGAGTTCTTTTTTGACTGCTCCAGCCCCTGGACCTATCTGGCGTTCACGCGCATAGAAGCGCTGTGCGCGCGCCACGGCGCGGAACTCATCTGGCGACCGATTTTGGTCGGCGGCGTTTTCAACGAGGTCAACAAGGGCGTCTATGCCGAGCGCGCCGCGCCTGTGCCTGCCAAGGCGCGCTATTATCAGAAGGATTTGGGCGATTGGGCGCGCCTCCACGGCATCACGATAGGCAAGCCCTCCATCTTTCCGGTGCGCGCGGTGCGCGCCCAGCGCGCCTGCCTCTATGCACGCCGCGCGGGACGGCTGCCGCAATTTGCGCGCGCCGTGTTTCACGCCTATTGGGGCGAGGACCGCGACATCAGTTCGGCGCCCGTGCTGCAGGAACTGGGCGAGGCGGCGGGCTTGCCGGCGCAAGGGCTGGCGGAGGCGCTGGAAGCGGATGTGTTCAAGCAGGAATTGCGCCGCGAGACCGATGAGCTGATTGCCCGCGGCGGGTTCGGCTCGCCGACCATGTTTCTCAATCGCACCGACATGTATTTCGGCAATGACAGGCTGCCCTTGTTGGACGCCGCGCTCGCGCGCCTGAAAGCGAAGCCGGCATAATGGCATCGTCTTCGCCTTCACCGCCGACGGATTTCCCGATGAAAGGCAACCAGCCTTTTCTGGCCGCGCCCTTGGCGGTGGTGGCGCTGATAGGGCTTATCTTCGCGTTCCATGCGGTCTATTATTGGGGCAATGATTATGTGCGCAATTACATTGTGTTCTGGGGCGGGTTTCTGCCGCTGCGCCTGTCTGGCGAGGTCTCGCTTTTATATCCCGATGTGCCGGCGCGCGGCATCTGGGGGCTGATAAGCTATGCGTTTGTGCATGGCAGTTGGGAGCATGTCGGCGTCAACGCGCTCTGGCTTTTGGTGTTCGGCACGCTGGTGGCGCGCCGCCTCGGCAGTTGGCGCTTTCTGCTCCTGTTTTGCCTGGGCGCGATGGGCGCGGCGGGCCTGCATGCGCTGGTGGGGGTGCGCGACGAATTTCTGATTGGCGCGTCGGGCGGCGTGGCCGCCATGTTCGGTGCCGCGGCGCGCTTTGCATTTCACGGCCCATGGCAGGACTGGGCGCGCCCGCAGGAGCGCATCCCGCTGTTGAGCATCAGCGAGGTGGCGCGCAATCGTCCCGTGCTGGTGCTGCTGGGCGTCTGGGTGGCGGCCGATGCGCTCTTCGCCCTGCAGGGCATCAGTTTTTCGGGCATGCCGATTCAGATTGCGTGGGGCGCACATCTGGGCGGCGCTCTCAGCGGATTTCTGCTCATCTGGGTTTTGGACCAGCCGGTCTATTCTGCCTCAGGCGGCCCCGGGCAGGTGGATTATGGGGCATGGGCAGGAGGGCGCAAGCCCGATGCCCCAAGAGAAAAGCCCGGGGCGCGCAAGCGCCCCTCCAAAGAATAAAGCCAGGGCGCAAGCGCCCCTCCAAAGAATAAAGGGCGCGCAAGCGCCCGCCCGAAGATTAAAGTTTGGTGGGCCTAAAGTTTGGTCGGCCTAAAGTTTGGTGGGACTATCGCCTTCGCCGTAAACCTCGGCAGGGTCAAACAATTTGCTTGTCTCTTCCTGCTTCAATTGCAGCGGCTTGTCCATATCCTGCCCCGACGGCACGGAGCGATAAAAGCAGGAGCGATAGCCAACATGGCAGCTCGCGCCCGCGCCGCCCACATCCACTTTGAGCCACAGCGCATCCTGGTCATCATCAATGCGCATCTCCCGCACCGTCTGCACCAGCCCGCTGGTCTCGCCCTTGCGCCACAGGCTTTGGCGCGAGCGGCTCCAATAGCAGGCGCGGCCGGTTTTCAGCGTCTCCAACAGCGCGGCGTCATTCATATAGCCATGCATCAAAACCTCGCCGCTGGCGGCATCGGTGGTGATGACCGGCAACAGCCCTTGCGAGTCAAATTTGGGGGCAAGCGCCAGACCCTCTTCCACAGCCGCAACCGAGCGGCGGGGGGCAAAACTCCTGCTCATGCTTCAGGGCTTTCTGACTTGCGGCGCTTGCACCAGGCGAAAAAAGCGCTCGCGCCATTCCGGCTCATCGGCGAACACGCCCAGAAACTGCGTCGTCACAGTGGAAACATCCGGCTTTTTCACGCCGCGCATGGTCATGCATTGATGCTTGGCATCCAGCATCACCGCCACGCCCGACGGCGACAGCACCCGCTGAATGCAGGCCGCAACCTGCTGCGTCAGAATCTCCTGCGTTTGCAGCCGCTTGGCATAGATTTCCACGACCCGCGCCAGTTTGGAAATGCCGACAATGCGGTCGGTCGGCACATAGGCGACATGCGCCTGGCCGATAATCGGCAGCATGTGATGCTCGCAATGGCTCTCCAGACGGATATTGCGCAAGAGCACAATGTCCTGATAGCCCTTGGTGTCCTCAAACACGCTGCCCAATTCTTCATCCGGATTCTGCGCATAGCCCCGAAAAAACTCTTCATAGGCGCGCACCACGCGGCTCGGNGTATCCAGCACGCCCTCGCGCTGCGGCGTGTCGCCCGCCCAGGCAATCAGCGTGCGCACCGCCTCTTCGGCNTCGGCGCGGCTGGGCCGCACCGCTGCGNCAGGCGCANCAGGCGCGCGCTTGTCTTGCGCCTTGTCAGATAAAACAGCGTCCATTGCCATAGGTCCTTTTCAACCAAGCCTGTTGCCGTGCGTGCCAGAATTGTTGTGGCTGTTCGTTGGATGTGCGGGGCGCAATGGGCTTGCGCCACAAACGCGCTATCATAAAGGTTTTGCGAACAACAACCAGAGAGGATTTGCGCAAATCGCTTTGCGATAATCGCATGCGGGCAAGCGAAACGAAACCGCCAACGCCCAATGACAATATCCCTCCCTGCATACTAAACCCTCTCCCCCCCGTCAACCCCCTGCGGGGGGGCAATTTAGCTGATAGTTTTTCTCCTCTTACGGAGAAAGGATTGGGCTGATGGGTCAGCCCCCTGCGGGGGAGGCAATTTAGCTGATAGTCTTTCTCGTTCCTTCAGCCCCCTTCGGGAAGCACGCGTATCAGGCTGCGCCCTGTGTGCTTGCCCTGCAAGACTTCAGCATAGCGGCGCGGCGCATGCTCAATGCCGTCAATCA
>JGI24796J26693_1001647_pt1 | contig 10902 bp, 13 predicted proteins | sample PinacodermFT_FD_26693 | JGI IMG/M metagenome (IMG submission 26693)
AGGATCACCTGTTACCTCGGAATAGGAAGGTGCACCTTTAATCGCCCCTATAGGGCCTTCAGTGAAGTAGCGGCCGGCGTGCTTGCCCAACCCCCGGATGAACTCCCCGACATTTCCAATGCCAGTGGCAGGCCCTTTGATGGCCTCTATATGACCCTCACGAATAGGGGCATCAACAATATCGAAAAGGTTGAGGAGGTCGAGTGCGCCCACTCCTTCACTCTTTTTGTTGACGATTTTCGCCCCTTCAGGAAGCGCATCCATTTTAATGACGTTGTTCTTTTTCTTTTTGATGATCTTGGCCCCTTCAGGAAGGGACTCCATCTTAACCACCGCCATCAGTTATCTCCTCGAACTCACCGTTCCCTAGGTTTCGGTATCTTTTGCCATCAGGGGTTTCGATAACATCATCGACTGAAATATCAGGGGTATCACCACCAGCAGTGAATGGTTTAACTTTTCCACCGCCTGCCTTCGCAAGAGCATCTCTCCCTGCCTTTAGTGATGAATGGAATTCCTTGGGGTCAATATCGAAATATTTTTTATCAACTCCAAGGGCACGGATTTCTTTGCCTTGTTTGGTCGCATATTTCTCAAAAGTGGACAGTGTTTGTTCATGCCTAAGAATAGCGGCCTTCATCATGGAGTTTTTGAGTTCTTGGGAAAGAATTTTCACTCCTGCAGGAGCATTATAGGCCTGACTCCATAGCTTCTTTAATCTTGCGCCCCAAGGAAGCCCTTCTTGGGCAAATCTGATTTCACCTTCCCTAACTACAGAGTCTGGGTCCATGGCCCTAACGAAGTCGTAGAGGAAGGAAATATCCTGACCTCCATGTCCCATCAGGTTTGCCGCCATGTTGCTGACACCACTAGATGACTTTCTTGTTGAATCTCTTTCTTTTGATTTGTAATAATCATTTCTAAGGCCTCGGATGTCAGAGGCCTTAAGTTCTAATCCTTTTCCCTTTTTTTCTTTCAAGGCCTCCTTCCTTTTTGTCAAGGCCTCGAAATCTTTGATATTGACCTCTCTCTCTTTGAGGTCTAGCGCACGTTCATCTCTTTTGAATCGTTCCTTGGCCTCCCATTCTTTTCTACTTTCGGTCACCCTTGCAAGTACCTCTTTCAACCTCCGGGCCTCAGCACTATCGTCGTTTTTCAACTTGGCCTTCCATTCTTCCAAGTTCATCTTCTGTGTAGCAATAGCTTCTTCCTGTTCTCTATCGGCCGTTGCTATTCCTTCTTGAGATTCCAGTCTTTCACCCTGAAGAGTTTGGGCCTGACCTCCTTTTAATTCTTGAAGTCCGAATGCTTGCTCACCGCCCATCTGTTTGAGGACACGCTGATTGGCAAGAGTATTGGCCTGTCTATCGTTTAGACCTGCTTCCTTTAACCTGGCCCACTCATCCCTATAAAGAGTATCGTATTCTTTTGTTGCCATGGCAGCTTCTATCTTGGCCATATCAACATTGTACCCCGCCCGATCTGACCATTCTTTTCTTGTCTGTTCACGCTCGGCCAGACCTACTTTACTTTGGTCAATGGCCTGTTGTTGGTCAAAAGTCCTCCCACTCTTTGCAAGAAATTTATCAAGAGGGTTTTCGAACCATTCCTTTTTAACAGAAGATTTAGAGGTGGTTCCTGCTGCTTTGGCAAGGGAATTTAGTAATCGAACATTATGATTTTCTGCATCTGTTTGGGACTTCTTATGAACGTCAAGAAGCGCACCACCAGCAACATCCGCACCTGTCCCAACATCCCCTGCTAACAATCCTGCTAGGAGTGGAGTGGCCCCGGCAATGGCGGCATCCCAGTTAGAACGGGTGTCCATTTTCTCCTTGGCCTGACGAAGGAGATTTATATATTCATTTTGCCCTTGGGTATTGGCCTCTGTACGGGTGATTTCCAACTTCTTGAGTTTTCGCCCATCACTTTTGGCCATTCCTCTGTTTTTAGGAAGAACTGTTGGCTTGGCCTTTTGCTTAGGAGTTTTAGCTAATATGTTTTTGACTTTAGAACGATCTATTTTTTTGGCAGGTGGAGATGTCTTTTTCTTTTTAGGCATCTTATCCAGCATTTTTTCCATCTCTTCCATTCTTTGTGCATCTTCCCTACGCAAAGGAATTTTAGGAGGTCTGTTGAAGGTCCCCTCAATATTGATAACTTCAGGAGTTGATGTCCTTGAGATGACATTCCCCTTCTTNTCCTTGGTCACATATTGAGTAGGCCTTCTGAGAAGGCTAGGAACTCTGTAGTTGGTGGCCATAGCACCTCCTTACCAATGCCAATGCGTGGACAGGCAGGACCCCTATGGAATGGACAACCCTTCCCCACACATTGTTATCTGAAATATGCCTGGCCCATGGACGAAAGAAAGGTCTGGACAGAACCCTAAACCATCCCCATTTCAAATAAGCATCAGCAATGGGGGTATAGAACTTCAAATAAGCATCGTGAAATTCTGGTTCGTGGCATTTGAGAGCAAGCCCATATTTCACACAAGGGACATACTCCTTTCGGGTTATATCTTTTTTCATAAATAGGGCCGTGCAAATAACAGTGATGCCTTCATTTCGTTTTGCTTGAGCAGGGGCCTGCCCTGCCTTCGCCAGCCCACCGAAGCCAAGGGCCAAAGAGGATTGCCCTCGCAGGATATTCCCAATCAAGGATTGGTAATCCCCCAGTGCCTGCCCTTCCTGATTAAAGGATTCCTGTATGATTGACCTCTGAGCAGTATTCTCTATTTGGGCCACCTCTGCGGGGGAAGCTCCCCTCGCTCTNGCAACGGCCACTTGNCGGTTTCTGGCCCTACGCAATTCTGANTGGCCGGGAGAACCCCCTTCCAATCGTTGCTTTCGCCTTTTCACAATATCTTGGGTCTGAGAAGCTGTTTGTTTTCGATCCTGACCATAGAGGCCTTCAGCGAAGCGAGAACCAGAGGCCACCCCTGCGGTGGTAACCTTATCTCCCACCATTCCCCCTGTCTTATCTTTATCCTTTCTCTGCATATACGTTTCAATGGCCATAACTCACCCCTTTAATAGCAATATTGCGGCCTGGACTTCTTCACTGCCATTATTTCTAAACTCTACAAAAGAATTTGTGAAATCTCCATCGGTAATTAACCCATTGCCTCTCTGCTTTAGGATGATGCGCCATTTGGGAACTGTGCGCAAGGAATGGGAAACCCTTGTCATTGCATTGGCAGGCAATGTGCCCATAACTATTTGCCCACCGAAATTCTCGGTGCTTAGGTTGAGGAAGAGGTCATTGAGAGTTGTGGTTAGTTCCTTATAGCTCTCTTCTGTAAATTGAGTGGGAAATGATGGAACCCTCATTATGAACTCTCCACTAATGTTAGACCTGGCCGAATAGTAATTTGGTTAACATCTCCCTCAACCCCGATACCTCTTATTTGGATTGGCCCTGTTTCCTTGCTTGGGCAATCCTCATCCTCTATTGTCCCTGTAATTCTAAATTTAATAAACAAAGGATCACCAACTTCTTTGCCAAAAGGAACAGAGTTAATATGAAGCATCTTACCGATTCTTCCTTCTCTCGGGGGATTCCTCTTCACGATCCTAAGAACAGATTCTTCTCCTGTGAAATCTCTGTTTGAGGAATGCTCAACTTCATCATCGAAATCAAAAAAGAAATCAACTCGACCTGACCACTCTCCCTTGCCCAGAACGTAGTATCGTTGGGCCTTCTTCCTCTGTCCCGGTCGTTCCAATCCAAACCAACCAGACTCCCAAAAACTTTTGAAATATCTCCCCTCGTCCTTCATGTCATCAGAACGAACATAAAGAGATTCTGTTCCCCCATAAAAAAGATCATTACCCATGGCAACGATTCCGGCCTGCGCTGGGATATCCTTAAACAGGAACCACTCCTTATGGTAGTAGTCGTAAACATAGATTTCATCAGAGACTCGAATATAGAACTTCTCATCTAACAAAGAATGGGCAACCAAAGAGTTGGCCCAATCTCTTTTTCCATCAACGAAGCGTGGTTCGATGGGGTCAGAAAGTTCTGTTATTTGGCCATTGCCCATAAGAAGGTGAAACCCTCTTCTGGAAATGAACACACAGCCACCCTGCATCTCATGTATTGACCTATGGGAGATGCAACCGATACCATTGGTCTGAAGGCTGGACACCCTGAATTGTCTGGTTGCTAGAATCCCACTGACAATATAAATCTGACGCTCCTTGAACACGGCCAAATTGTTCTGTTCTGAATACAACCCCCTTACAGGGCCATCCCTTGATTCACCAATAGGAAGGAAGTCATCGGAAACCCACGTTTCAACAGAACTCCCCAATGCTAAGTCAGACCAATAAATAGTTTGGTCAGAACCAACGTCCACCTCTGTTCTTGAATCAATTTGCAAGGGAGCATTCCCACCCACCAGAATGTTATTGTGAATGGCAATGTAGCGAACAATAGGCCACAACGATTTCAGGCGGGTGTCGTCGTAAATGTCGAGGAGGGGGACTCCCTCTTCCTGTCCGACAAGCCCTTTGTTTGTAATGTTGTAATCTGATTCAAAAGGGAGACTCGTTTGACGTTCTAAATAATTCTCCCCGTAGGTTGTGTAGTTAAATTCGTCTTGCTTTTTCCCTGCCAATACTATTTGCCAGTTTGAACCTAGCCTAAACGGGACAGTGTAATATTTTGCCCCTTTCTGTTCATAGGTAAAATATGCTGTATTGCCTTCCACCCTTGTTGGAGTTAACCATACTTCATCAACGAAAGTTTCCAAATTAAAAGTAGAACCTTCTGGAATGTTAGCAGAACTTAAAAAAGCAACTTGTTCTTCAGCAGATTGGACATTTGCTTCAGCAAGCTTTCTCGCTTCGACCGCTTGGGTAAGTGCCCGGCGATATACTTCGAGGATATCTTCGTCGTCCTCTGAAGGATTTTCACGTTCATTATTGTATAAGGTCCTGGCCCTACTCTCATTGCCGACTGCTGCTGTTAATTCTGTCCTGAATGTTGCCAAACGGCCTCTAGCGTCAGCAACCCCCTGAGTCAGAGCGGTTTGTGCTGTGGCAAGATTACTCCTGATAACATCAATACCATAAGAAAGACCTCTGATGGCCCCATCAACGTCGCTAGCAATAGGGAATGGAGAAACGAAAGTCCTCTTTCCAATATTAACTGTGGTTCCTCCCCCGGCAGTGGTGGCCTCAATGAAATCCCTTTGGTAGCTAAAAAGAGAAAATCTATATGCAGCAATACTGTCTAAGGGATTAACAAAATCAACAGCAAATTCTGTTTCAGAAATATCTTTGATAACCCCTGAATAAAAGCGATCAAAAGTCTCATTATGCCTTTCTACAAAAAGATTGATTTCTTTTATTGGATTTTCATATTGATAAGAAAAAACACTTCCAAAAGTGGTATTCCCTTGAAAGTCTGTATACTTGAGAATGACCTTCCAGTCATTTATTCTTTCATTCTCTATAACATCAGGTGTGTTGGGGTCGTCACTTCTTTCGTCAGCAGGAATGTCATCGCCTTGTTTGGTAAGAACCTTCGGGGCCGGAACCCCTGCCCTGTAAAAAGTATTCCCATCGTATTTAAACAGTGGAATAACCCCATCAGGGTCAGAGAAATAGAGGACTCCTCGATATTCAGAAGTAGAGGGAGCGACTGTCCATGTGGGGACATCAGCAGCTCCTGAGTAGGGAATTAGCTGAAAATCATCATCCACCAACTTATGGGGACCATTGACAGTGAAGGCAATTAACTCCCCCTCTTGAATATATTCAACCAAGGACAGAGTATTAGGAGGAAGGGGGGCCTTGTTTTTATACCCGTAGCGAGTGCGCAAATCCCCATGGGCATCCAACTCCACATTGAGAGCGTCGGTTGCCGATGAAGGATTGCGAATCAAATCACTCGATCTTAAATCAAGCCCTCGCAGGCGTTTAATATCTTGGATCATTTTTTCTTCTTNTACATTTTCTTCTTAGGCATCCCCATGTTCGACATAGCAGGCTTACGCTCCATCTTCTTTTTCTTCATGGGCCTCTTGTACATCCACTTAGGCATCTCATCACCTCCTTACCAGGCCAAATAGTTATCACTTCCAAGAGGAGTCGAACGGCCATCATTGCCTGAGTCACCGAACAATTCCTCAACATACTGTTTTTCACTTTCTGTTAGATAATCCACCTTATTGAAATCAACACTGGAGTCAATCCCCTTCATCCTTCTTTCCACCATACTTGTAAGTAAATGTAAGACTTCTTCAGGCAATCGTGTATGGGTGGAGGCCATATTACCAACTACTAGGAAACTGCCAGCTTCAATAGTCCCCCCATCACCGATAGGAGGATAGTCCCCCTCAAGGGTAACTGTCCCTGTTTCGGCCATATGAGACTTGACTTCTAAATTGCAATGGAGAATCTGACCCCTCTTATCCACTATTGATGCCATATCTCCATAGTTCAAAATATTAGTACCTATATCGAAAGTGTCTCGCTTCGCCTTAATTCTTCCACCGGCATAACTCTGCACCTCTAAAAACCGAGGAGAAAGTGTGGGTATCTTCACAGAATAGTTAATCCTCAACTTGCCCCCTGTATAGGGTTCATAAGACAACCGAATCTGACGGCCATAAGGGTAATAACCGTTGCTCACACTTTTCTCTGCGGCCGTTATCTGTTTCAATTGCCCCGACTGCTGAAAAATAGAATTGTCTGTTTGAATCGAAATCTCATTGATACTGTTGAAAGCATAGCAATCATCCGGCAAATCATAGAAGGCCTTACCCGAAATCAAATCCATTTCCACTGTTTTAGGATAGAACCGACCCGTCCCATCCGCAGTATGGATAATCGAACGAATGACATTCTGGGCATCGTTGAACAGTTTAATCAAATCGTAGTTAGAGTACCTGGCCGTACTATGAGAAGCGTTCCTCCGAACATCATTGGCCATTACTTCAAAACGATTGCTCATAGTGAAAGACCTCTGGCCGTACCCACCAATGACTGGAGGGCCTGGACTTGCCGCTGCCTTCTTTGATTTTCCATCTGCGCTTTTTGATTCTCTCTCGCCTGCCTCTTCTTCCTAATCGCACCAAGAGTAGAAAGTGCCAGACCACCACCCATAGCATAAGGATCTCCAGAAGCAATTAGGCCTGAAGCAACACTGTCAGTGACACCCCCACCACCGGCCACTGTTTTTGCCGCTTGGGCCATTCCTGCCTTGCCACCTTCTGTTTGATACCAAGAAGAAGGCTTCTTCTTATTCCTCTTGGCCGCAATAGTCTTACTCATGGCATCACCAGTGCCGCCGTAATCCGTCATTTTATAAACCACAACTCCCCCTTTGAAAAAAATACAATATCAGCCTAGCAAAAAGAAATAAAAACATCAAAGGTTGACAAGAGGTTAACGGTGCAGGTAGTTAGCGTCCTTTAATTAACAGCTAACATTGGAGTTAAGCATGAGTCACAAAACATTTGATGTAGTCCTAAAGTTCAAAAGAGAAATCCTCGGTAGCAAATCCCTCGATCCCTCCATTTGGTTACAACACAAAATTGAACAAACCCGAAAGTCCCTCGATAAATGGGCAAGGTCAGAATCCAAAGACAAACGGGCCTTACCTTTTTTGGATGCTGCTGAAATCAGCGATGAGGACGTTCAACAAAACCTTCAGTCCCTCCGACGGACAGTTGAAGAATATCTCGGAGAACCACTCTCTGAGGAGCAGTGGAAAAACGCACTTGCCAACAACCTAAAAAAAGATTCCCCCCTGTTTCAAATGCTCAAGGAGCATCGAGGGCACACCGTCTTTGCCCGCACCCCCGAGGGCAACCCTGGGGTTGAGGACTATGTGCTGAAAGGGGCATTTAAGGAATTATCCTCAATTGTCTGTGAGCGAAGTAAGAAAAAGTTGGGCTTCCTCAACTCCAAACAGTTCACCGCCTCACTCTTAAACAGGCATATGTTTATTGAATTTCCCGGTGCTACTGACGATAGTATTTCCCCTTTTTGGGCAAATAAAGAATGCACCGAGGTCAGAGATATTGAAAGAAACCCCGAGGGAAAGGGGGACAATTGCTCCCGCTCTCTCAGGGCCAATACCCCCCAAGGGCCAATCGTTTCCATCGTGGCATCGGAAAGAGTCACCCCCGAAGTTTACGTTAGGTTTAACGTGCTTTCGTTCATCGACGATGTGAGTCTGGAGGCACTGGAAAGAGTTCTTGATGTTGGGCGTTATTTTGGTTGCAGTCAGTGGCGCAGCGCAGGAAAAGGAAGATTCACTATAGAACGACTAGAAGAAATTTAGGACTCGATGAGGAATAGAGATGAGAAGCTCTGGAGGCGAGACGGTTTGAGTCGACAAGGCTTGGAGCGGAGTGGCGGGGAGAAGCGAGGGAATTGAATAGAAAAGAAATGGCCTAGACTGGAAGAGAAATGGTGCTGATTAGAAAAGCATCGGCTAAGCAGGGATTTGAGATGGAATTGACATGATTAGATAAGCATCGGCTAAGAAATGATGAGAGGAGAAATGAAACGCAAGGGAATTGACAAGAGTCGAACGGAATGGCCCCGGAGAAGATTTGAGAAGAACAGTTTGACCGGCAGAGGAGTAGTTCCGAAATGAGCAGANTCGGAATTGAATGGAATAGAGAAGAGTCGGAGGTGACACCATTAGAACCGGCGATGAAAGAACAAGGTCGGAGAAGAACCGGCTATGCAATGATCAGAAATGGCGTAGAGGGTAGCTGAGCAGATAAGACCCGGAAATGGAAGGAGACGATGTGCCCCGGCACTGAGATGAATCGAAGTGGNAAGGACATGAGATGAAACGGACTTGATAATCGACGAGATGAAGTGGAATCGACCAGACAAGAGGTGGTTAAGATTAGAATAGCAGTGAACAGATTGGGCTAAGAAAGGACTGGATTGGATTGGGAAGAGNGTGAAAAAGAATCGAAAAGGAAAAGGATTGACTGGAATTGGAAGAGATCGGAATGGAGCCGGAACGGAATTGGATGGACTCGGAGAAGCCTTGAATCGCTTAGGAAAGGATATGCCGGGCGACGAAGCGAAAAGAACGGAAGTGGCATAGACTTNGAAAGAGGCGAGTAGGAGGGGAAAAGAATCGAAGCGACTGGGATAAGACCAGAAAATATTAGAATCGGAAGTAAACAGCGAGGAAAAGGAATAGGATCGAAATGATTAGGAAAAGACTTGAAAGGATGAGGCTTAGCTGAAAAAAGAATAGACAAGAACTAGGTGCGGGGTTCGTCCCCGCACCTTTCTTTTAAGACTGCTTGCAGTCTCTCCCTCCCTGAAGTCACAGCAAGCCCGGTATCTTCGACATAGGCCCAGTATGCCGGCCGTCCCCTGAAATCAATGTGAAAGATGAAGTTCCCCAGTTTTGTATTCAACGCATATACGAGACCAACTCCTACGATTTCGTACAGCCCAAACTCTTTCAGGAATTGCTCAAATAGGCCGCTCTGGTAAAGGTACATATCCCAGTCATGGCAGAAATCCCCTGTGAAATGCCCATCAATAAAGAAGTCAATAGCGTTGGCCCTCTCTCCATCACCGCAGTGTTGAGAGAATTTGTTGGGAGCATGACAGCGGTTTTGGGATTTGAAGTGTCGGGTAATAACGAGCTTCGCTCCGGGGAGGTTCCATTGCAACCACCTCTCGAAATTGCAGAGAGTAAAAACGATCAGGTCATTGGCCTGGACATCGTCCTCTGCACACGATAGGTAAACTCTGTCATTGATTTCATCAATATCAATCGTTCGACTATAAGCGGCCCTGTGAAACATTAAAGCTGCAAGCAGGAGGAATACAAACTGAGGCCAGTGGTCAATTAGCTTTGGTTTTCTTTCCATGAGTATCCGCCTTTTTGATTTTTTCGAGTGCTAATATCCGACGCTTTAGGGCCACCATTTGCTTGTCGAGAGAAATATAGAACCTGTTTGATTCCATTGTATATTCTCGAAAAACATTGTTGAAAATTTCAAAATTGTGGGCGAGGTGGGCAGACTCTTTGGCCAGGAGGTTCATCCGATGGGAGAGAACCTTCTGCCCCTCAACGATTGGGAAAAGTTTCAGGTCGACTTCTTCTCTCGCTGTTTCTTTGGTGAGGGCGGTCTCCCCATCAATGACCCTATTAACGACACGCTCACCGACGGCGCAGGAGGAAAGAAGAAGGGCAATGATTATTTGCAAACACAGCATTTCTTNNTTTCTTTCTTGGGGGGCGAGGGAGGTTTTCTTTTCGTTACTTCTGTGTAAGGACTACATAGGAGGACAGCGTTTTCCATTGATGATCCCGCCTTTACCATGTCTCTCCGACAAAGTATTTCGCCCTTTCCGCACCCGACGATAACGACAATCAGACTACAACCTATCAACCTTCTCAATGATTTCATTCTCTAGCTTCTCCACTGTTTTTTCGATTTTCTCCGCTGCCTTCTGGTCAAGACTGTCACCCTTGCTTTCAATTTTTTTTTCAATCACGCTCATGGTTCGAGAAGGGCAGCCGACCAGACTGGAAACACCGAGGAGGACGAGGACGATGGCCATACCAATGAAGATACCCTGGCCTTTGTCAGTGAGATTGCTCCACCAAGTCTTGCCTTCGTCTTTCAGGTTTTCAAGTTTGCTCATGGGAACCTCCGATCACTTCAAAGTTTGCTGTTCCTTTTTCACGAGGTCAAGGGCCATTGCTCTAAGCTTTTTCTTACATTGCGCAACGGTCAATTTGTAGGATTTCACTTCTGACGCATGGGTTTTTCTTGCGCTACACCGCCGGATTTCTCTTTCCACCCGCTTCTGACAGTCGGCCTTCTCCGTTTCTATTTCTTGCCTGAGAAGCCTGAGCTTATTGTCGTAGTCCTTCCTGATCGAGGAGATT